>Ga0247833_1000010_pt1 | contig 257872 bp, 238 predicted proteins | sample LaCruzMarch2015__7_FD_187117 | JGI IMG/M metagenome (GOLD analysis project Ga0247833, IMG submission 187117) | Freshwater microbial communities from meromictic Lake La Cruz, Castile-La Mancha, Spain - LaCruzMarch2015_8m | ecosystem: Environmental > Aquatic > Freshwater > Lake | place: Spain...
CGCTTCGTCAGCTTCTTCTTCGCCACGAAGTCGAGCGACGCAAAGCTTAGCTGGTCCATCGGCAGGCCCCCTCGAATCAAAGACCCCAGTGTGCCATGATCCGCGGGCTGTTCAGAGGTTCCCTAGCAACAGCGTCGCAAAGGGCGCTGGCTCGATGACGACGCGGCGGAATTTGACGTTCGTGCCCATGACTACTGGAAACTCTTCGGGCAGAACCTGCTTTGCCTTCCACACATCCTGGTCGGCCGGCACCCAGAAAAACGACGGCAAGTCGCCCTTCATCTCGACGGGCTTCGCAAACCACGACAGCGACCGCCAGTGCTCGACGTTGTAGGCGGCGAGCGGAATACCCGAGCCGGCAACGAATGGGCCGACCTTGCGGCCGAGCCGCTTTGTTTTTTCCAGATAGGGGCCACGGTCGAAGTCAAGCGTCGGCATCACGATGCCAGCGGGTCCGAGGTCGATGAACGGCACGATGCCGTAGGTCGTCGAGAACCAAGCCTCGCCACTCGCCGAGAAAAGGCCATACGAGAACGTGGTCTGCAGGATGCTTGACGCCGAACGCACTTTGCCGTCGACCTCGACCTCAAAGGTCATTCGGTAGCGGTAGGCGCTCGAAAATACCGTATGAACATAAATCCAGAGCCCGCCAATCAGCGCGAGCGTGATCACGAGCCAACGCGGCATCCATGAAAACCAGCGAGTCATGTCACCCGGCCCCAACAGTTGCCGACGGTGGAGGCCGCCACCTGGCTCGACCAGTTGATCGTCGCCGAAAAGAAACCCACGATCCGCGACAAGGGATTCGGCGCCGAAGTCTCTAAAGCAATCGTTGCCCGCGAGGACTGGTTGATCGCCAAGGGCTACGCGATAGCAGAGCCGCGAGGCACGATCATACCGAAGCTTAACATGCTGCGAGACTTAAACCAACGCGGCATCACCCGCGCTGTGGACAAACTAACAACCGCAGGAGAATTCGGGACAGACACATTTATTCCACCGGTGTTTTCGGCAGAGCCAGCTTGACGGTGCCCGCACTTTGGCACCGCCCACCCTTAACTCCGCCCGGACGCCGCTTCCGATAGCCCCATCTCGGCGACGGCCTCGGCGATGGTGACGGTGCGCTTGGCCATCACGAGGTGGAGGCGTTCGACCATGCGGCCCTCCACCGTGATCACGCCATTCTTCTGGTTTTCGGGCTCGGCGAACGCCGCAATGATCTTGCCCGACCAGGCGACTTCCTCGGCGGTCGGCGAAAAGATCTCGTTGCACGGCTCGACTTGGCTCGGGTGGATCAGCGTCTTGCCGTCCATGCCGAGCGTCCGGCCGTGCTCGCATTCCTCGCGGAAGCCAGCTTCGTCCTTGAAATCGTTGTAGACGCCATCGAGGACGTCGAGCCCGTACGAGCGGGCGGCGAGCACCGACAGCGCCAGCCACGGCACGACGGCGAAGCGGTCGCCGGTCATGCGTGCGCGGCTTTCTTTCAGCAGGTCGTTGGTGCCGAGGACGAGGCAGGTCAGCCGGTTTTCCGGGTCGACGGCGGTGGCCGCGATTTCGCGCGCGTTGAGGATCGACATCGGCGTTTCGACCATCGCCCACAGCCGCGTCTTGTCGGCCGCGCCCGCGGCCTTCAAAACCTTGGCCGCGCTGATGATGTCGCCGGGGCGCGAGACCTTGGGGATCAGGATCGCGTCGGGCTCGGCGGCGGCGGCGGCGAACATGTCAGCCGCGCCCCACGGCGTTTCCAGCGCGTTGACGCGGATCACAAGTTCGCGCGAGCCATAGGCCTGCGAGGCGACGGCGGCGCAAACGTTGTCGCGCGCCTGCGGCTTGGCATCCGGTGCGACGGCGTCCTCGAGGTCGAGGATCAGGGCGTCGGCGGGCAGCGTCCGGGCCTTGTCGAGCGCGCGCTGGTTGGCGCCGGGCATGTAAAGGACGCTACGGCGCGGACGGATGTTCATTGTGAGGCTCTCCTGGTGGCCGGCCCCTGATGACGGACGCGGTCGATTTTTTGCAGTGCACCTTACCGATGGCGAAATCCATCGCAAGCCGACAATCGGCTGAGGTAAGAGACATCCGGGTCGGGCGGCGGCTCATTCTGCTTTCTAGCCCATAGCCGTCACTCACAGGATCACACTCGGCGCATGGCCCGCATTCTCGCCTTATCATCGCAGGTGGCCCGCGGCACGGTTGGGCTGTCGATCATCGTTCCCGCGCTGCAAGCGCTCGGGCACGAGGTCATTGCTCTGCCGACGGTCGTGCTGTCGAACCATCCGGGTCATGCGCATGTGGCTGGGCAGCAGATCGACCCGGCCGTGCTGGGCCGCATGCTCGACGCGCTCGACGACAACGGCTGGCTCGGGGGCGTCGATGCGGTGCTCACGGGGTATTTGCCGAGCGTCGATCACGTGATGTTTGCGAGCGCCACCGTGCAACTGGTCGCGGAACGGCGCGGACGGGCGCGCCTGACGGTGCTGTGCGACCCGGTGCTTGGCGACGATCCCAAGGGCCTCTACATCGACCGGGCCGCTGCCGAGGCCATCCGCGACGTGCTGATGCCATCGGCAGACCTCGCGACCCCGAACCGCTTCGAGTTGTCGTTCCTGACCGGGCGCGACATTCGCAGCCCGGCTGATGTCGCTTGCCATGATCTGGCGTGCCGGACCCTGTTTGCCACCTCGATCCCGTCGCAGCGCGCAACCGAAATCGTCAACGTCGCATCGACCACCGCAACTCTGCGCGATGACGGCAGCGCGGCGGCAACCAACGTGCCGTTGCGGCCACACGCTCCCAACGGTACCGGCGACCTGTTCTCGGCACTCATTCTCGCATCCTGGCTCGCAACCCCGTCACCGGAACAGGCGCTGTCGTTTGCCACTGCCGGCGTCGACTTTGCCTTGCGCGGCAACACGGCCGACATGATCCCGGTCAGCGCCCTGCCAACGGCCGCTACGCCGTTGTCGTGGCCGGCTGCGACCGAAGAACTCGCTGCGCTATCGCCGGTCGCTGCCACGGGATTGCCCCGGTTATGATCGTCGCTGGCGTTGACGGTTGCCCCGGCGGCTGGCTCGCCGTGCTCCGGTCGGCCGCAGACCCCGCGTCGGCCGAGGCGCGCCTGCTCCGCACATTTGCCGACGTCCTCGCGCTCGACCCGGCGCCGGCGATGATCGCGGTCGACATTCCCATTGGCCTGCCCGACAGCATCGGGCCTGGCGGAAGGGAAGCCGACGTGGCGGCCCGCACCGTGTTGGGGCGGCGGCAGTCGGCCGTGTTCGCCGTCCCCTCTCGCGCTGCGGTTATGGAGCCCGACTACAGAACGGCGTGCGCGATCGCGGCTGCCACGTCCAATCCGCCTCGCAAGATCTCGAAGCAGGCGTTCAATCTGTTCCCAAAGATCCGCGAGGTCGATGCGCTGATGTCGCCAGACGTGCAAAAGCGCGTGCGCGAGGTCCACCCGGAGGTCGCGTTTGCCGCGCTGAACGGCTGGCAGCCGCTCGCGCTGCCCAAGAAGGTCAAATCGCAGCCGTTCGGACCCGGCCTCGAATTCCGACGCAATCTACTAGCCGCGGTTGGATACCCGCGCGACGTCCTCAATCCGCCAGCGTGGTTAAAGCGCAAAGACGCTGGCGCCGACGATCTGCTCGATGCTGCGGTGAATTCGTGGAGCGCCGTGCGGCTGCTGGTAAATCAGGCACGCTGCTTTCCCGATCGCCCGACGATCGACTCGAAGGGTCTCAGGTGCGAGATTTGGGGATGACCTGGGGGTGACTTTGTGCGAACCGCACCCTACGACCACGCGCTGCCGCACGTCGCCCTGATCCGTGACGGCGCAAAGCGATAACAACAGTCGAGAATTCAGCCATGACGATCTTCCCCGAGCATCTGAAAGACCGGTATCTCCGCTTTCGCTTCCGCCACTTCGACGCCAACCGCGACCACTACGAAGACTTGGCGACGAACGGCCAAAGCCCCGACGTGATGATCGTATCCTGCTGCGACAGCCGCTGCGATCCGGAGACGATCTTTTCGGCCATGCCGGGTGAACTGTTCGTTGTGCGCAACGTCGCCAACCTGATCCCTCCTTATGAAACCGGGGGCGGCTTCCACGGCATCTCGGCTGCTCTCGAGTTCGCGGTGTTGAACTTGCGCGTGAAGCACATCGTCGTCATGGGCCATTCCGGCTGTGGCGGTATCAAAGCGGCGTTGAACCGCGACGCCGCCAAACAGACCGAAGCTCAGTTCATCAGCCGATGGATGTCGATGCTCGATGACGCCCGAGCTGGGCTGATGATGGGCAACCAGACGGTCGACCGCAACGAACTTGCAGTCAAACTGGAGCGCGAGGGCGTGCGCGTCTCGCTGGCAAACCTCCGCACGTTCCCGTTCGTTGCCGACCAGGAACGCGCAGGCCACTTGAGCATCTGTGGCAGCCATTTCGATATCGCCAGCGGTCAGCTTACGGTGTTGGACGAGGCCGCTAACGAATATCTTGCGGTTTGAGTTTACGCCGCTGCCTGCACCGGCCATCCATTGATGGTGATGGCGCCGTCGCGGACGGAGACCGAAACTGCGTCGCCATCCTTTACGCTGCCCGACAGGATCTGCTCGGCGAGCGGGTCCTGCACGTGCTTCTGGATGACGCGCTTCAACGGCCGTGCGCCATACGCGGGGTCATAACCGCGATTGGCCAGCCATGTGCGGGCGCCATCATCGAGCGTGACTGTCATCTTGCGGTCGACCAGCAGCGTGCGCAGCCGTTCCATTTGGATATCGACGATCCGCGCCATGTCGGACCGCTGCAGCCGGTGGAACAGGATCATCTCGTCGAGCCGGTTCAAAAACTCCGGCCGGAAGCGCGCGCGAACGGCCCCCATGACATCATCGCGAACCTCTTCGGTGTCGCGGCCCTCCTCCTGGGCCACGAGATACTCCGAGCCGAGGTTCGAGGTCATGACGATCAGGGTATTCTTGAAGTCGACGGTGCGGCCATGGCCGTCGGTCAGGCGGCCATCGTCCAGCACCTGCAGCAGGATATTGAACACATCGGGGTGCGCCTTCTCGACCTCGTCGAACAGGATCACCTGATACGGCCGCCGCCGGATGGCTTCGGTCAGCACGCCGCCCTCTTCGTAGCCGACGTATGCCGGCGGCGCGCCGATCAGCCGGGACACCGCGTGCTTCTCCATGAACTCGCTCATGTCGATGCGCACCATCGCGGTATCGTCATCGAACAGGAATGAGGCCAACGCTTTCGTCAACTCGGTCTTGCCAACGCCCGTCGGGCCGAGAAACAGGAACGAGCCAATCGGCCGATTCGGGTCTTGCAGCCCGGCGCGGGCGCGTCGAACTGCGGTCGAAACGGCGGTGACCGCTTCCTTCTGGCCAACGACGCGCTTGCCCAGCGCCTGCTCCATCTTGAGCAGCTTGTCGCGTTCGCCCTCGAGCATCCGATCGACTGGCACGCCGGTCCAACGCGACACGACACCTGCAATGTGGTCGGGCGTTACGGCCTCTTCGAGCATCGGCGCGCGGCCATCGCCGCTTTCGAGCGCGACGAGTTTGCGTTCGGCATCGGGGATCAGCCCATAGGCGAGCTGGCTCGCCCGTTCGTAGTTGCCCTGACGCTGTGCCCGCTCCTGCTCCAGCCGCAAACGCTCGAGCTCTTCCTTTAGCTTCTGCGCATCGCCGAGTTTGCCTTTCTCCGCCTGCCAGCGTGTGGTCAGGGCCGACGAGCGTTCCTCGAGACTGGCGATCTCATGCTGAATGCGTCCGAGGCGATCCTTTGATGCCGCGTCGCTTTCCTTGCGCAAGGCCTCCCGCTCGATCTTCAACTGGATCGTCCGCCGGTCGATTTCGTCTAATTCTTCCGGCTTGCTGTCAACTTGCATGCGAAGCCGCGACGACGCCTCGTCGACGAGGTCGATCGCCTTGTCGGGCAGAAATCGATCGGTGATGTAGCGGTTTGAGAGCGTCGCGGCGGCCACGAGTGCCGCATCCTGGATGCGCACGCCATGGTGAAGCTCGTACTTCTCCTTGAGGCCGCGCAGAATCGACACCGTGTCTTCAACCGTCGGCTCGGAGACGAACACGGGTTGGAAGCGGCGGGCGAGGGCTGCATCCTTTTCAACGTGCTTGCGGTACTCATCGAGCGTGGTCGCGCCGACGCAGTGCAATTTGCCGCGCGCCAAGGCCGGCTTCAACAGGTTGGAGGCATCCATCGCGCCGTCGGACTTGCCCGCGCCGACGAGGGTGTGCATCTCGTCGATGAACAGGATGATATTGCCAGCCTCGGACTGTACCTCCGACAGCACCGCCTTCAACCGTTCCTCGAACTCGCCACGATACTTCGCACCAGCGATGAGCGAGCCCATGTCGAGCGCCATCAGCTTTTTGCCTTTGAGGCTTTCGGGCACATCTCCAGCGACGATGCGCATGGCAAGGCCTTCAGCGATGGCGGTCTTGCCAACGCCGGGCTCGCCGATCAACACCGGATTGTTTTTTGTCCGCCGCGACAGCACTTGCATGGTCCGCCGGATTTCCTCGTCGCGGCCGATGACGGGATCGATTTTGCCGGCTGCTGCCGCCTCCGTCAGATCGCGGGCATATCGCTTGAGCGCGTCGAAGCTCTGTTCGGCTCCCGCGCTATCGGCGGTGCGGCCTTTGCGGAGTTCGTCGATGGCGCGGTTCAGCCCGGTGGCCGTGATCCCGGCTTCGGTCAAAATGCGCTGAGCGTCGCTCTTCTCCAGTGCGAGCGCTTGGAACAACCGCTCGGCGGACACGAACGTATCCTTCGCGCCCGTCGCGAGCTTTTCAGCTGCCGCAATCACGCGACTGAACTCGGGCGCGGCATAAACCTGCCCGGCGCCACCGCCAGAGACCTTGGAACGCGATGCAAGCGCTGCATCCACCGCACTGCGAGCCGCGTCAGGCCGTCCCCCGGCTTTGGCGGCAAGCCCGTTCGCAAGCCCTTCGGCATCGTCGAGCAGAACTTTCAACAAATGCTCCGGACTGAGCTGCTGATGACCTTCGCGGTGCGCCAAATTCTGCGCTGCTTGGACGAAACCCTTCGACCGATCGGTAAATTTATCGAAATTCATACGGCGCCTCCACCGGCCACCGTCACCCCGAAGCGGTGCGTGCAGCCGCGTTACCTTCCAACGACTGTGGCCCCACACCATGCGGCGGCCAGCACGAAGTCGTTGTGCACAATAATTAGGTGTGGCCAGACGGCATTCAAGCCTCGCGTGTCAAAACGCGTGCCACAGCAAAGCCTTGTCGCGGCCATGATTGTATCCGAACCCGGTTTCGGGTGGGTGATGCCGATCGAGTTTGCTGCGTGTCCTGCGTGACAGGAAACGATCCTGGGGGCTGGACCGGGGGGCAAAACGAAAGAGATCAACACGATGAAGCGAATATCTAAAACCACAGTGACCGCAGTCGCCGGTCCGCTTGCGATCGGTATGCTTGCTATCGGCACTCTGGCGACGTCTGCCGCTGCTGCCGATCTCGGCGGACGCCGCGGATCGATCAAAGACGATCCTCCAGCGCCCTACGTCGAAGCCGTTCCGACATACAAGTTCTACCTTGCTCTGCGGGGTGGCTTGGCGTTTCCGGAAGATACCGACTTCAACGCGCTCGGGCTCAACATCGAGAACGAGTATCAAACTGGGTATTTCGTCTCGGGCGCGGCCGGCATCAACAACGTGTTCGGCATGCGCGGACTGCGTGGCGAACTCGAACTCGGCTATTCTTCGTCCGATGTCGATAGCCACACCGTGGGCGGCACAAAATTCACTGGTAATGCGGCGTTCGGGTCGACCAACCTGACGTATGGCCTCGCCAGCCTTTATTATGACTTCAACATCGGCTCGATCGTCAAACCGTTCATCGGCGCGGGCGGTGGTATCGCCGACGTCGACTTCGACAACCACGGCGTTTCGGCAGTCGGCACGGTGCTGAGCAGCAATGAAACCGCCTACGCTTACCACGTGACGGCCGGCGCCAACGTCGAGATCACGCAAGATCTCAACTTCGAATTGGCTTACCGCTATCTCGGCACCACGGGTGCCGAACTGACGTCTGTCAATGGCAGCAAAACTGAAGTCGATACCGGCGACCACCAGATCATGTTCGGTCTGCGCCGCAGCTTCTGATGTCTTGAGGCGCACAACATCAAACGGGCGCAGTGAGGAAATCACGGCGCCCGTTTTGCCATGTTTCACGGGCTGTCGGGGGCGGTCTGCAAACCCGCACCGCAAGCCTACTCGACGCGGTGCTCTTTCAATTCGCGCACCAGCGCTGCGAGCTTCACGGCGACATCCGCGCCGGTCTCGACGACGATCTTCAGCGGCGCCCGGTTGCCAAGCAACGCGTTGAGCCGCTCCTGCTGCTCGCCGAACGCAAAATACACCTCTTCGGGCGCGTCGATCTCGCCATCCTCTACGGCGCACATCACATCGAAAGCGTTCTGCGATGACAGCACCAGCATGGACGCAATGTCGTTCATGATCTGCTGAAACCCGCGCGCGCCATCGGAATTGACCCGGGCGCCCGCAATGCCGAACTTGACCGGTGCGTTCGCCCCGCCGTCGAGGCCAAAGACGCGCGGATGCCGCTGGAACCGCCGGAATATTTCACCAAGCCCGAGGCAGCAGGTTTCAAGTTCTTTGATCGCAGTGGACGCCTTGCGTTTGGATTTGGCGCGGTCAGGCGTTTTGTCCTGGCTCGTCCAATTGATCGACGCGATCGATGCAATGGCGCCGAGCGCTGCAATCGCGGGCAGGATCGCGGTTACCGGATCGGGGGAGACACGCGTGTCTGCAGCGGGATCCGAAGCGGGCTTTCCGCTCGCAGACGTCGCAGAGGGGGCGCCAGCGGCCGACGGTTTTTGGTTCTCGGGTTTCAATCCATCGTTCCAGAAAATTGGCCTAGCGTGCGGTCATGATCGAGATGGCGAGGGTATGAGATTCGCCGGTGCATGAAGATGACAGCCCGACAATCGCGCACACGATGCAGCACGTTTCGGCCATTTGCCTACAGGCCAGCGGAGACAACGGCAACCCTCTGGGAACGAGCGCGTTGGACTACCACAACCCGGTTACTGCTGCACCGATGATCGGACCGGCTTTGCCACTCTGGATCAAAACCGCGACCCGCTCCAGATCTTTGCGCATCACGGACGTCCGCGCGAGCTGAATACGCATCGGCTGGCCCGTCCACGTACCCACGGGCGTCAACTCGCGGACGACGTTTGTGTAGGTGACCTTGCGGCCACGGTTCTCACCGCGCGCGATTTCGACATCGACGGTTGGCTGGATAACGGCGAGCCACACCGTCCCGTCCTTGAAACTGGAGTTCGGCGCCGCAGCACCTGCTTCGATAAACAGGCTGCCGCCATTGGTCCAGAACTTGAGTGGCACACGGCTTGCCGCAATGTCGTCGCGGGTCAGCGTCAACGCCGCGTCGATCGCCGACTTCGAACTGCCGACGGCATGCGCTACGCCGTTGATGACAACCTGTGGCGTGTAGACTTGTCCGTCGCCCCGGGCGCGCGCGTAATTGCGCTGGCGTTCCGTATGCTTGGCGCTGCCGAGCGTGTCTTTCCAACCAAGATAATCCCAGTAGTCGACCGGCAAGGACAGCATCAGCACGTCGGGCCGTTTCGCGTATGTCTGCATCAGCGCGTCGGCCGGTGGGCACGAGGAACAGCCCTGGCTGGTATACAGCTCGATGACGTTCACGATCTGGGACACGTTCTGCGGTTCAGCGCCTGCGGGCGTGCCAGCTTCACCGGCAGACGCTGGCATCGCGGCTGCTGTCAGTAGCGCGATGACGGCAAGGAGGGCATGGCGCATCGGTGGGTCCAGCGGTCGAAGATGACGTCGGCTTCGCTACGGACGCTTTCGAGCGCCGTATTCTTAAGGCTACGTCTGACGTCAGCGTGGCGTTACGCAGTGCCGTCATCACAGCAGCGCGATCAGCCGCGCGTCGGCAGCGGCGCGCGGGCGGCCTCGATCGCCGGCAGGATCTTGCTTTTGAGGTCGCTTGCTGAGATCGGGCCGACGTGCTTGGCCCGGATCACGCCAGCGGCGTCGAGAATGAACGTCTCGGGCGTGCCGTAGACGCCCCACTCGATGGCTCCGCGCCCGGACCGGTCCTGGCCGATCATCTCGAACGGATTGCCGTAGCGCGTCAGAAAGCGGCGCGCGTCGTCGGGCGCGTCTTTCATGTTGACGCCAGCTACGATGACACCCGCCACCCTTTTCAGGGCCTCCAGCTGGGGATGCTCCTCGACACATGGCGCGCACCACGACGCCCAATAGTTGACGACGACAACCTTGCCTGTCCCAGCCAATGCCGTGTGATCGAAGCCGTTGGCGTTGGAGCCCTTGGCCGCTTCGAGCGCGGTAAACACGAACACTGGGGCGGGCTTGCCGATCAGTGCCGACGGCACCCGCGACGGGTCGCCCGAGCGCAGGGCCACCGCGAACAAAGCGGCAATGCCGAGGAAGATGCCGAGCGGGACGAGCAGCCAGCTGACGCCTCGCCGTGATGGTCCGCTCCCGTCGGCCGTCCGATCAGGTGCCGCTGTCACCGCCGACCACCTTCGCGGCGCCGGTCGATATCGCGCAGCTGACGCTCCAGGCCCCGGCCGTCGACGATGAGCCACACAGCCATTGCTGCCAAGACGCCGAACACCGCCGCATAGCTCGCCCAAATGAAACCTGCGTGATCGCCAAGATCAGGAAACATCAACCCGCCTCCCCAGCACGTCCAGCGCGCTCAACCTCGATCTGGCGGCGCGCCTTGAGACGGCGGCGCAGGATCTCGTTGCGCATGCCCTTCATGTGAAGGGCGAAAAACAAAAGCGAGAACCCGATCGCGCAGATGATAAGTGGCTGCAGGAAGACCGGATCGATGGCGCCTTTGAACACGCCCGAGGGCTGGTGCAACGTGTTCCACCAGTCGACGGAGTATTTGATCACCGGCAGGATCACGACGCCGACCAGTGCGAGAACGGCGGTTAGTTTGGACGCGACCGCATCGTCTTCGATCGACGACCGCAGCGCCATCAGGCCGAGGTAGAGGAACAACAAGATCAGCACCGACGTCATGCGTGCGTCCCACTGCCAGTACGTGCCCCACATCGGCTTGCCCCACAGCGATCCTGTGACGAGGGCGAGCAGCGTAAATGCGGCTCCGATCGGTGCCGCCGCCTTGGCCGACACGTCGGCGAGCGGATGGCGGAACACCAGCAGTCCGAAGCTCGATACCGCGATCAGACCGTAGGCCATCATTGCGATCCACGCTGCTGGCACGTGGATGAACATGATCTTGACGGTGTGCTTTTGCTGATAGTCGGGCGGCACGGCAAATCCGACTACCAGCCCCCAGGCCAGAATGCCGAGTGCGGCCGCTGTCAGCCATGGCAGGATGGCACCCGACAGCTCCATGAAGCGGGTCGGATTGGCGAGCCGCTGGGTGATCGATTGCGCAGGCGCGCGAACAGGTGCGGGCGTTGTCATGGCGCTGTTCTAAGATGTAGCAGCGAGTGGGTCCAGTGGGTGCATGGCCCGACACAGGTTACGGTTTCGTAGGGGGTCCGGCCGATCACCGATCTATCCGTCGCCGCCACGTGCGCGGATCGCGATGTTGGTGAACAACGGCCAGGATTCGCAACGAGTTACCTCTAACGCGATAATAAACTGCGTAGGGAAACCGCTGTGTCAAAACCCGTCGCACATTTTGCACGACAACCGGGTAGAGTTCTGGCCGTCCTGAAGCTCGCGAGATGGCCGCTTTGACTTCACTCAAGAAATCTGTCCCGAGACCCGGCTTTTCCTGCTCATACCAGTTGTAGGCCGATGCCAAGTCCGATGTCGCCGCTTTGCTTATTACGACCTTCTCTATGGCGGGAACCAAACTACTGGCCTGCGATTTTGCGACAGACGTCCGCGAAGTCCTGCGCTGCAGCAGGATCGGCGTCGTCTTCGGCGATGCGCTCGGAAATAAGTTTCAGGTGCCAATCGGCGACCGGTTCTAAGGTCTCGACAGACGTTAGCGATGACCACAAAGCCTCAGCCAGAGCCAGCCGCTCGCCAGCCGGGAGTTTCAGCAATGCGTCAAGGTTTGGCGTATCGGTCATATACACAACAGCTCCGACGTTTGTTTGGCATATGGAACGTAACGCCGACGGCTCCGGTTTGCCAGCTTTCGAACACTACGACTTCGGGGCCTTACCCTGGCGGTAGCCGCGCCTAATCCTGCACCATATTACCCGCCTTGCCGGCTGTCATAAAATACCCGTAAGCATAGACAGACAAACCGGAAAGGCCGCATCCATGTCCGCCAACGCGACCATCGCCCCCAAGACCAATCCCGGCAACTATTTCGAGGACTTCCGGCTTGGCCAGATGATCCACCACGCCACGCCGCGGACCATCACGACCGGCGATGTCGCGCTTTATACCGCGCTCTACGGTCCTCGCTTTGCCGTCCAAAGCTCGGACGTCTTCGCGAAATCGATCGGCTACTCGCAATCTCCGCTCGACGACTTGCTGGTTTTCCACATGGTGTTTGGCAAGACGGTGCCCGACATCTCGCTCAACGCGATAGCGAACCTCGGGTATGCCGACTGCCGCTTCCTCGCCGCCGTCTATCCCGGCGACACGCTGGCCTCTGTTTCGGAAGTCATTGGCCTTAAAGAGAACTCCAACCGCGAAACGGGAACGGTGTACGTTCGCTCGACCGGCCGCAATCAGCGCAACGAGGCCGTGCTCGAGTACACACGCTGGGTCATGGTCCGCAAACGCGACACTGGTTCCGCTGCCCCGGAAACGGTTGTCCCGGCGCTTGCCGACCGTGTCGACCCCGAGGCTCTCGCCAAAGGTGTGCCAACCATTGACACCGGCTCGTTCGAGTTCATGCGGGCCGACGGGACCGGCTGGGACGCGCGGTTGTCGGGCTCGCCGTACCGGTGGGGCGATTATTCGGTTGGCGAGAAAATCGACCACGTTGATGGCATGACGCTCGAGGAAGCCGAGCATCAGTTGGCCACGCGGCTCTATCAGAACACCGCCAAGGTCCATTTCAACCAGCATACCGAGGGCCAGGGCCGCTTTGGCCGGCGGCTGGTCTATGGCGGCGTCTTGATCTCGCTTGCTCGCGCGCTGTCGTTCAACGGCCTCGCCAACGCGTTTCACGTCGCCGCGATCAATGGCGGCCGCCACGTGGCCCCGTGCTTTGCCGGCGACACGATTTACGCTTGGTCACACGTCCTGGAGACGGCCGAGATCCCTGGCCGCAACGACATTGGCGCCTTGCGCACCCGGCTTGTCGCGACTAAGAACGTCCCCTGCGTCAACCATCCCTACAAGTCGGGCAGCGATTACGCCGAGGGCGTCGTCCTCGACCTCGATCTCTGGCTCGTCATGCCGCGCTGACCAACACCGACGCCTCCTGGCAAACCGTGGCGATGCCTGGGTTGCATAACCAAAGGACGACCGATGGCCCTCCGAACGCTGATGTCTGCCGCGATCGCTATCGGTTTTGCCGGATCCGCCCTTGCCATCGGTGACAAACTGGCGGTCGAAATGAGGGGGGCCGACGGCAAGGCGATCGGCCAAATCGAGTTGATAGAATCGACCGCTGGAATCCTGTTGAAGGTCAAGCTGGCCGGCCTGCCACCCGGGCCACACGGTTTCCATTTCCACGACCGTGGCGCGTGTACGGGCGATTTTGCATCGGCTGGAGAAATCTATAATCCGCTCGGTTCGAAGCACGGTTTCCTCAATGACGAAGGCCCGATGGCAGGCGATCTGCCCAATTTGTTCGTCACAGCGACGGGCGAGGTCGAGGTCGAACTGGTCACTCCGTTCGTCAACTTGTCGCGAACAGCCGAAGAAACGATCTTCGACGCCGACGGCACGTCGCTGGTCATTTATGCGCAGGCCGATGACTACCAGTCTGAACCCGATGGCAACGCCGGAGCCAGGATCGCCTGCGGGGTCGTTTCTGCGCCGAAATAATGGGCCAAGTCGCTAGCATCGGCTCGGTACAGGCCCGTTGTGCAGCTTGATTGACGCTCGGTTAAGTTCCTGATGTCAAAGTCTGGTTTGGAATGCGGCGTGTCATTGCCGCATGATTGACGGGACGTTCACGTGACACAGACCACAGCAGTCATAGGCGCGGGGCTGACCGGGCTCGCGTGCGCTCAGTATATGCGCCGGGCCGGCTGCTACGTTGACGTTTTCGAACAGGACCGGACGATCGGGGGGCGCATCGCAACGGTGCGCCATGGCGGCATCTCGTTCGATCACGGCGCGCAATACGTCATGGCGCGCAGCGATGTTTTCGGGCGTTATCTCGATGAGTTGGCCGGGACCGGCTACGCAGCACCGTGGAAGCCAGGGTCGAGTTCCGGCGAGAGCGGCGTTCAGATGACGCAGTGGATCGTCGGCACGCCGAGCATGCATTCGCTGGTCCGTCCGCTTGCCGAAGGCTTGCGGGTGCACACCGGCCGCCGCGTTCACACGATCTCTCGCACCGACACGAAAAGCGGCCACGCCTGGCACGTCTGGTTCGACGACCAGACTTCGGCTGGCCCGTTCGCGGCTGTCGCTATCGCGGTGCCAGCCCCGCAGGCCCGCCTGCTCCTCGGCCGCCTCGAAGACCTCGCGGTGCCGCTTTCGCGCGTCCGCATGATGCCGTGCTGGTCGTTGATGATGCATTTCGAGACCCCGGTGCTGCCGGAAGGTTACGACGTCATCTCGGACATGTCCGAGGTCGTCCGCTGGGTTTCGCGCAACAACTGTAAGCCCGGCCGGCAGAAATCTGGCGAGACGATCGTGGTGCATGCCTCGCCTGGCTATAGCCGCGAAGCCGAAGACGCCGACCCCGAAATCATCTCCCAGGAATTGTGGGACGAAGTTCGCCGCGCCCTGGCGCTGCCCAACGTGACCCCTGCGGTGCAGACCACCCACCTCTGGCGTCATGGCCTGGTCGATCAGTCGCTCGGCGAAAGTTACCTGTTCTCGACCCAGCACATGGTCGGTGTGTGTGGCGACTGGTGCCTCGGGCGCCTCGCCGAACACGGCTATGAGAGTGGCCACGCGCTTGGCCGCGCGATCATTGCCGCGCTTTAGAGCGGCATGATCAGCGGCGGTGGATGTGGCTGCAACGCGGGTATGCCACACCAGCCACGCCCTTAGGCGAATTGCCCTCGCAGATGCAGCAAGCTAGGCTTCGGGCAGCCCTTATCGAGGACACCCATGGCCAATACGCACCGCGAGCGGCCTTTGTCGCCGCATCTCCAAGTCTACCGCCCGCTGATCAACATGGTGATGTCGATCGTCCACCGCGTTACCGGTGTGGCGCTTTATGTCGGCACGTTGCTGCTCGCGTGGTGGCTCGCCGCGCTGGCCAGTGGTCCGGCCTATTTCAGCACCGTTGCGGACATTTTCGGCTCAACCCCAGGCCGCATCGTGCTGCTTGGTTACACTTGGGCGTTGATGCACCACATGCTCGGCGGTCTGCGTCACTTCATCTGGGATACTGGCCACGGTTACGATCTCGCCACGGTCGATCGGCTGTCGTGGGGCACGATCGTGGGGTCGCTGGCATTGACGGCCGGGATCTGGTTCATGGCGCTGCGCTGAGGAGAGCTGCAATGGCAAAGAATTTCCGCACGCCGTTGAAAAAGGTCCGCCATTTGGGCTCTGCCAAAGAGGGCGCCGACCATTTCATCATGCAGCGCATGACCGGCCTCGCCAACGCTGTGTTGGCAGCATTTCTGGTGTGGCTTGTCGCCTCGCTCGCGGGTGCCGACCACTCGGCTGCAAAGACGTTGATGGCCAATCCGTTTGTCGCCATGGGGCTGTTGTTGCTGGTTGTTTCCGGCACCATGCACATGCGGCTCGGCATGCAGACGATCATCGAGGACTATGTCCACAACGAGGGACCCAAGCTCGCCGCGCTCGCTCTGAATACGTTTTTTGCGATCCTCGTGGCCCTCGCTTGCGTTTTCTCAATATTGAAATTGAACTTTGGAGCCTGACATGTCGAAGTCCAACGGACACGCCAACGGTCATGCCAACGGCCACGCGAACGGCAAATCGAATGGTGGCCGCGCTACGGCCCCTGGCATGAATGGTCAGGCCTACCCGATCACCGATCATGAGTTCGATGTGGTCGTGGTGGGGGCGGGCGGAGCGGGCCTCCGCGCTGCGCTCGGTGCCGCCGAAGCCGGGCTGAAGACGGCATGCGTCACCAAAGTGTTCCCGACCCGCTCGCACACTGTGGCCGCCCAGGGCGGGGTCGCAGCAGCCCTCGGCAACATGGGGCCGGACGACTGGAAATGGCATATGTACGACACGGTCAAGGGCGCCGACTGGCTCGGCGACCAGGACTCGATCGAATATCTGTGCCGCAATGCACCCGCCGCCGTTTATGAACTCGAGCATTACGGCGTGCCGTTCTCGCGCACCGAGGACGGCAAAATCTACCAGCGCCCGTTCGGCGGCATGACGACCGAATTCGGTGAAGGCCCCCCCGCCCAGCGCACCTGCGCCGCTGCCGACCGCACCGGCCACGCCATGCTGCATACGCTTTATGGCCAGGCGCTTCGTCACAACACGGAATTCTTCATAGAATACTTCGCCATCGATCTTTTGATGGACACTGAGGGCGCATGCCACGGCGTTGTCGCACTCAATCTCGACGACGGCACACTTCATACCTTCCGCGCCCAAAAGACAATTCTCGCCACCGGCGGCTATGGCCGCGCGTACTTCTCATGCACGTCCGCCCATACGTGCACCGGCGATGGCAACGCGATGGTGTTGCGCGCCGGTCTTCCCCTGCAGGACATGGAGTTCGTCCAGTTCCATCCTACCGGCGTTTACGGCGCTGGCGTTCTGATCACCGAAGGTGCGCGTGGTGAAGGCGGTTACCTGACCAACAGCGAAGGCGAGCGCTTCATGGAGCGTTACGCTCCACACGCCAAAGACCTCGCCTCGCGCGATGTCGTCTCGCGCTCGATGACAATCGAGATCCGCGAAGGCCGTGGCGTCGGCAAGGACGGAGACCACATCTACCTGCATCTCGACCATCTCGATCCGAAAATCCTGGCCGAGCGCCTGCCCGGCATCACCGAGAACGCGAAAGTGTTCGCCGGTGTCGATCTGCGCCGACAGCCGATCCCGGTCATTCCGACGGTCCACTACAACATGGGCGGCATCCCGACGAACTATCACGGCGAAGTGCTGACCAAGGCAAACGGCGACCCCGACAAGGTCGTTCCGGGCCTGATGGCCGTCGGCGAGGCCGCTTGCGTTTCGGTCCACGGCGCCAACCGCCTCGGCTCTAACTCGCTGATCGACCTCGTCGTTTTCGGGCGTGCGGCCGGCCTGCGCTGTGTCGAAACCGTCGAGAAGGGTGCAAAACTGCCGCGCCTCTCGTCAGATGCAACCGACCCGGCACTGTCGCGCCTCGATCGCTTGCGCCATGCCGACGGCACCATGACGACGGCTGCCCTGCGTGGACGCATGCAGCGCGTGATGCAGACGAATTGTGCCGTGTTCCGGGATGGGCCGGTGTTGGACGAGGGCGTCGCCAAGATTTCCGAGATCTGGAAAGACAGCGAAGACATCAAAGTCACCGACCGCTCGTTGATCTGGAATACCGATCTCGTCGAGACGCTCGAATACGACAACCTGATCGCGCAAGCGGTTGTCACCGTCGTCAGCGCGGCGAACCGGAAGGAAAGCCGCGGCGCCCATGCTCGCGAGGACTACAGCAAGCGCGATGACGTAAACTGGATGGTCCATACGTTGGCCTTCGCCGACGACCGCGCCAAGTCGATCGAACTCGACACGCGCCCGGTCCACACCACGACGCTGACGAACGAGGTCAAGTACATCGAGCCGAAAGCCCGAGTGTATTGAGCGCGGGTGCATTGAGCCGGAATGTCTGCGCGGCAGCATGGCGATCACAACCGATCGGATGCTGCCCGCTCACCGGCTGCGTGGTCCAACCCGGCGACTACCAGCCCCACAGGATGGCGCCGCCGGAGAGGCCCGCACCGGCTGCTGTCATCAGGACGCGTTCGCCTGGCTTCGGGCGTACGCCGCCCGACGCCGCCATCGACAGCGTGAACGGTATCGTCGCAGCCGAGCTGTTGCCATAGTGGGCGATCGTGCTGCGGGTACGCTGCGACGGGATGCCGAGGCCAGCGCGAACCGTCTCCATCATGCGGGCGTTGGCTTGGTGGGGGATTAAGTGCGCGACGTCAGCGGGCGTCCGACCGGCCTTCTCAAGCGCCGTTATCGCGCTCGCGTGCATCATTGCAACGGCCTTCTGATAAACCGCACGGCCGTCGGCGAGCACCATCCGCGTGTCCATGATCGGCAGTTCTGCCGAAAACGGTACACGGCTGCCGCCGGCGGGGATGTGGATCAGACCGTAGTCCGCCCCACTCGACGTAAGGTGAATACCTTGGATGCCAGCGGTTGCGCGGCTTGTCGGGCGAAGCACCACCGCGCCGGCTGCGTCGGCGAACAGGACCGCGCTGCCACGATCGGAGGGGTTGATGCGCCGCGACAGAATATTGGCGGCCACGACCATCACTGCCACGCGATGGGTGCGCACGTAGCTGTCGGCCAGCGCCAGCGCGAAGAGAAACCCCGAACAGGCACCCGCGAGATCGATGCCGCCTGCTGCGGCGAGACCCAGACGGTGGGCGAGAAGCGGCGCGGATGGCGGTAACAGGTGGTCCGGCGTTGATGTCGCCAGCAACAGTAATGAAATGTCCCGCGCTACAAGGCCCGCGCAAGACTGGGCATCGGCGATCGCCATTGTAGCAGCGCGGGTCGCGAGGTCGGTCAGGGCTTCACCGTCGGCGGCATAGCGGCGCTCGACGATACCCGTCCGACGCTCGATCCAGCCAGGGGGCAGGCCAAGCTGCGCTTCCAATTCGGCGCTAGTGACGATGCGGTTGGGGGCATGGTGGCCGAGGCCGACGATCTCGACGCCAGATGTCATGTTGGCGGTCATGTTTGCGCGCGACCTACCGGCGGCCCGAAACGGTCGGCAGCTTCATCGATGGCAGCGTATACGCGCGCCAGATCTTCGGCCGTCGTGCAATAGGGGGGCATGAGGTAGATCGTGTTCCCCAAGGGGCGGAGCAGGACGTTTCGCTCGAGGAAAAACGTCATGAGCTGTGGCGCGACACTAGCCATGTAACCGCCCGTTCCAGTGGTGAGATCGAGCGCGGCAATCGTCCCACACTGGCGGCGGCCACTGAACCTGCGGTCGCCATTGAACTGGTCGAGCGCGGTGACTTGGTTGCTGGCCAGCGCGGCGATCCGCGCCATCACCGGCTCGGTCTGCCACACCTCGATGTTGGCCAGCGCGGCCGCACAGCAGATCGGGTTGGCGGTGAAGCTCGACGAATGAAACAGCATCTGACTGCGATCGGCGGAACGGTGGCTTTCGAAGATTTCGGCTGTTGCCAGCGTCGCGGCCAGCGGGAGGGAGCCGCCGGTTAAGCCCTTGCCTGTGCACAGGATATCGGGCGCGATCCCGGTCTTCTCGCACGCCCACATTGTGCCGGTGCGGCCCCAGCCGGTCATCACCTCGTCGGCGATCATCAGCACATCGTTTGCGCGGCAAATGCGGGCCATTTCGGCCAGCATCTCGGCTGGGTAGATCAACATGCCGCCCGCCCCCAGGATCAGCGGCTCGAACAGGAACGCAGCGGCATCGCCCGCGCGGCAGGCGGTATCGAGTGCGTCGAAAGTCGATTGAAGGCGATTATCGTCAGGAAATGGGATGCGCGTCACGTCGAACAACAGCGTCTGGTACGGGGCGTTGAACACGCCGCGCGCGCCAGCCGACATCGTGCCGACGGTATCGCCGTGGTAGGCGTGTTCGAGTGCAAGAATACGGGTCCGCTTCTGTTGGCCGCGATTGCGCCAATGGCCGAGGGCCATCTTGATGCCGACCTCGACCGCCGTCGATCCGCTGTCGGAATAGAACACGTGGGCGAGCGGCTGGTTGCGGGCGGGTTCCTTGGGTGTCAGTGCGATCAGGGCGGTTGCAAGGCGTTCGGCTGGCTCATGGGTGAATCCTGCGAAGATCACTTGGTCGAGCGTGTCGGTTGCGTTGCGGATTGCATTGGTGATCAACGGATGCCGGTGGCCATGCGTCGTCACCCACCAAGACGAGATGCCGTCGAGGATGCGGCGGCCGTCGCGCGCGATCAGGTAGGCTCCCTGTGTCGAGACGATTTCGATCACGGGCTGGCCGAGGCCGTGCTGCGTGAACGGGTGCCAGACGGGGGACGGCGGGTCAGGAGGCTGCAATGGGCGAGAAGGGGTTTGATTCACGGGGGACTGACCATTTGGTCGACAGAGTGGCATTGCCTATGGGCCAACACCTGCATCCGAAGCAACCGATCACTGGAATGCACAGGTCAATTGTGGTACCGCATGCTAATGAATGCGCACCCTAGAATATCGACTAATCCGGCTGTCATGGTCGGCAAGCCCTGCATCGTGGGGACGCGGATCACTGTCGAGCTGATCCTTCGATGGCTGGCCGCAGGCCGGACCAATGCTGAGTTGATCGAAGCATACCCCTCGATCAGCGAGGCTGACGTTCATGCCGCCTTGGCGTACGCGGCCGATCTCGCTCGGACACCGCAGACCCAGGCCGCCGAATAAATGGACATCGTCGCCGACGAAACCGTTCCGCGCGCAATCGTGGAACGGCTCCGTGCGATCGGACATACGATTCTTTCTATTTCGGAGGTGAATTCTGGGGCCGTCGACGAACATGTGCTGGCACAGGCCAACGATCGCCAGTTTCTGCTTTTGACCCATGACCGCGACTTCGGCGGGCTGGCCATCTTGCGAGGTCTGCCTATCACTGGCGTGCTGCTGCTCGAAACTGAACGACTTTCACTGCTCGGCCAAGTGGAGCGGATTGCGTCGGTACTCGCCGACGAGAACGCCGTTTGGGTTGGCCGCTTTTCCGTTATCGAGCCAGCACGGGTCAGGCAGAGGATGTTGTGATCGCGCCGCGCAGAGCTGCCAGATCGATTTCGGCGCGGAATGCCGCATTCAGGTTGGCCGCATCGAGCTTCGCAAGATGGGGCAGCCGACCCAGGTGGGGAACACGCCCAGCCGAGCAGATGTGGGCTTCGGTTCGATCCATGGCTTCGCCAACAAACACGACGCCAGCGATGGGGATATGCCGCGCGCGCATGGCCTCGATCGATAGCAGTGTGTGGTTGATGGTGCCGAGGGCGGTGCGGGCCACGAGCACTACGGGGACCTGCCAACGGGAAAACAGGTCGGCCATCGTCACGTTGTGCGTGACCGGCACAAGTAGGCCGCCCGCGCCTTCAATGATCAGCGGGCGCGAGGTAAGCGGTGGCACGAGGCGTGCTTCGTCGATCGTCACGCCTTCGGCGTTTGCGGCGTGGAGAGGGGCGAGTGGCGCATGAAGCCGGTAGGCCTCGGTGTGGAAGCGGTCGGGCGGCAGGCCGCTCAATGCGCGCACGGTTTCGGTATCGGACGCACCATCCAGCCCGGATTGGATCGGCTTCCAGTATTCGCCGTCGAGGGCCGCAACCAGACCGGCGGCCACGACGGTTTTGCCGACGTTGGTGTCGGTTCCGGTGACGACGAACCGACGCGGTGTTGTGGGCTGAACCATCGTCAGCGGGCCCTGACGGCGGGTAGAGCCTGTGCCAAGTCCGACAGCATCGCGTCGGTCATGGCATCGTCGACATTGAGCGTCACGACGATCCGGAGCCGCGCGGTGCCCTCCGGCACGGTTGGCGGGCGGATGGCGCGGATGTCGTAGCCGCTCGCCTGCATGCGCTCGGCAAGGGCAACGGCGCGGCTGTCGGTTCCGACGATCACCGGTTGGATGTGGGTGGGCGATGGCGTGAGCCCGCACGTGGCCGCCAGTCGCTCGCGCACGTGCCCGACCCGTGCAGCGAGTGCGGCGCGCCGCCATGGCTCGGCCTCGACCAGCGTCAACGCGCGGCGGACAACGGCGGCCATGACCGGCGACGGTGCGGTGGCGTAAATGAAGGCGCGTGCGCGATTGACGAGGTAATCGCGGATCACGGCGGGTCCGGTCACCAGCGCGCCTGACGCGCCGAGGCCCTTGCCGCAGGTGTGCAGGCAGATGAGATTTTCGCGGCCTTCATAAGCTGCAGCGAGGCCGCGACCTCCGGGGCCGAGAACACCTGTGGCATGGGCTTCGTCGACCACAACATTGGCGTCGTGGCGAGCGGCGATGTCCATCAGGTCAGCCAGTGGGGCGGTGTCGCCATCCATCGAGTAGACACTTTCGACGGCGATCCACGGCCGCCCGGTGCCGCCAGCGTTTCGCCATGTTTGAAGTGCGTCGTCGAACGATTGCGGGTCGTTGTGGCGGGCTTCCGTTGTGGCGGCTTTGGTCAGGGCAAGGCCTTCGTGCGCGCTGGCGTGGACGAGCGCATCGTAGACGACGATGTCGCCGCGCGCTGGCAACGTCGCCAGGATCGCCGCGTTGGCCTGGAAGCCGCCGCCGAAATAGAGCGCGGTCTCAGCGCCGAAAAACCGGGCGGCTTCGGCTTCGAGTGCCTCGTGCTCGTCGTGGTTGCCGCGCAGCAAGCGCGATCCGCCAGCGCCTAATGGTACGCCACGGTCCAGGGCATCGCGGGCCGCGTCGGCGAGTTCGGGGGAATTGGCGAGGCCGAGGAAGTCGTTGGAGGTGAAGTCGTGCCCGGCGCGGGGTTGGAGCGTCCGGAGGCGGCCCCGGCGGGCGAGAGCTTCGAGCGCGCGGGCGTGGGCGCTAACGCCGTTGCCCAGATGCGTGCCGGGCAGGGCAGCCGTGTTGGGCGGGGGCGGCTGGCTGCCATCGTCAGGCGGGGGCGCCATCGGTGGCGAACTCCGGGCGGTGTTGAGGGCTGGCGATGGTGGTGGCGCCCGTTTCTGCGACAATTGCTTCCGCGTCTTCGGCGACAATTGCTTCCGCGCCTTCGGCGACGAGCCCAAGCTTGGCGAACAGCGCGCTATCGGCGTCCTCGCCAGGGTTGTCGGTCGTCAACAGTCGGTCGCCAGCAAACACGGAATTCGCACCAGCGAAAAAGCACAGCGCCTGCGTGGCATCGTTCATTTCGGTGCGGCCGGCGGACAAGCGGACATAAGACTTCGGCATCATAATCCGCGCGGCCGCGATCGTTCGGACGAAGTCGATCGGGTCGATCGGTGCGGTATCGGCCAGCGGCGTACCGGGGATCGCGATCAGCATGTTGATCGGGACACTGCCGGGATGCTCCGGCAGGTTGGCGAGCGTCACCAGCATATCGGCGCGGTCGGCCGCAGTTTCGCCAAGGCCGAGGATACCGCCGGAGCAGACATTGATGCCGGCTTCGCGGACACGGGCCAGTGTTTCGAGGCGGTCGGCGTAGGTGCGGGTGGTTATGACCCGGCTATAGTGAGCTTCCGACGTATCGACGTTGTGGTTGTAATAGTCGAGGCCAGCGCGTTTGAGCGCCACGACCTGTGTGTCGTCGAGCATGCCGAGCGTCATGCAGGTTTCGAGCCCCATGGCCTTCACGCCCTCGACCATCGCGAGAACGGCTGGCATGTCGCGCTCTTTCGGGGAGCGCCAGGCCGCGCCCATGCAGAACCGCGTCGAGCCGGCGGCCTTGGCCTTGGCGGCCTCCGCAAGCACGTGCTCGACCTCCATCAGTTTCGAGGCTGACAGCCCGGTGTTGTGGTGGGCCGACTGGCTGCAATAGCCGCAATCCTCCGCGCATCCGCCGGTTTTGATGCTGAGCAGCTGGCTTTTCTGGATGTTATTGGCCGGCCAATTGGCGCGATGCACGCTGTGGGCGGCAAACAGCAGGTCGTTCAACGGCGCGGACACGATTTCAAGCGCTTCGGAAGCCGACCAATCGTGGCGCAGCAGGGCGCCGCCACTGGCGGTTCCGGCGGAGAGGGCGGCGGCAAGCGGCGGCGTGAACGTCAAGGCGAAGTCTCCAGGGCCAAGATCCGCGCAACTGTTGGCCGATTGTCACCGTCATGACAAGTGCGGGGCATCCGGCACCAGCGCAGCCGACAGTTCGGCGACGATGGCGCTGGTGACGAAGCGGCCGTCGCGCGTGGCGCGGAGGCGGTCGCCGGGCAACGTCCCAGGTGGCAGCCACTCGACCATGCCGAGGCTGGCCAGATTGTCGATTGCGGCGGGTGGTAGGACGCGGCCGGTCAGCGTCCGCAGGCGCGCGAGGTCAATGCCTTCGGTGAGACGCAGGCCCATCAGCAGCATTTCGTCGGCCTGTTCGGCTGGCGACAGTTCCGTGATTTCGACCAGGCCGTGGCCGTCGCGCTCGACACGGGTGCGCCAGGCTTCGGGGCTACGCTCGGTGACGGTTGCGTGGCGCTGCGAATTTTTTTCGGAGATATTGATGCGCCCATGCGCGCCTGGACCAATCCCGGCATATTCGCCGTAGCGCCAGTAAATCAGATTGTGGCGGCTTTCTTCGCCCGTTGCGGCATGGTTGGAGATTTCATACATCGGCAGGCCGCGTGCCGCTGTCATCTCCTGCGTCGTCTCATAGAGCGCGAGCGCAGCTTCGGGGTCGGGCACCACGAGCTTGCCCGCCGCATGGAGCGCGGCGAACGGCGTCTCCGGCTCGATCGCGAGCTGGTAGAGCGATAGGTGCGAGCCGGCGATGGCGAACGCATCGGTCAGTTCGCTTTGCCAATCGGCCACGGTTTGGCCGGGGCGGGCATAGATCAGATCGAACGTGTAGCGGTCGAACGTGCGGGCGGCGATGGCGATAGCGGCCCTGGCCTCGTCGGCCGAATGCATCCGGCCCAGCGCCTTAAGTTCGGCATCGCGCAACGACTGCACGCCGAGCGACACGCGGTTGACGCCGGCCGACCGGTATCCAGCAAAGCGCCCAGCCTCTACGCTGGTCGGGTTGGCTTCCAGTGTGATCTCGGCGCCGGGGGCTATCGTCCAGCACCGTGCGATTTCATCGAGAATGCCAGCAACGGTGGCAGGCTCCATCAGAGATGGCGTGCCGCCGCCAAAGAAGATGCTGGCGACCTCGCGCGGGCCGGTGAGGCTCGCGACATGGGCAATCTCCGCGCGGTAGGCCGCGAGGTATGCGACTTGGTCGACACCGCCGAAGCGTACGTGGCTATTAAAGTCGCAGTACGGGCATTTGGCGGCACAGAACGGCCAGTGGACGTAAACGCCGAAACCGGGATCGGATGGGGCTGCCGAGGCTTGGATCATGGCCGAATATATGGCGGCAAATGCGGCTCGAGGACAGTCCGAAACCGCGTCGGATCGTTTCGGCCGCAGCCCTGTCCGAGCGCGCCTCGACATCGGTATGGTATCGCGGCAACCAATCTTGGTCTAACGGCTGGCGTGTTGTATCTGGTCGGCGTTCAACGCTCGTGCGTGTCAGCAGGGATGGTTGCGATGTTAATTCGAGCAGGTGCGTGGCTCGGCCTCGCGGTAATTGTGCTGACGACCATGATTTATCAGCCCATTCAAGCTCAGGCTCAGGCTGCGCCGCCGGCAATCGCGCCCGCCGACGACAACAGCCGCAAGCTCAACCTAGTGAGCCAGCTTGCGATGCTATCGCAGTATCTGCCGCGATCGCTGTGCTTCAGCTTGCTCCGCCCAAACGCGCCGCAGCCGAACGAAATCGGCTTTGCGAGCGAGTTGTTCAACCAGACGCTCGACGATCTGCGCAAAGGCAGCGAGATCCAGGAGATCTTGCCCGTCACCGAGCCCGATATCCGTGCCGCACTCGACCGCACCGCGCTGATCTGGATGGATTTCTCTGCCGCCGTTGCGGCGCGGGATGCCGCGGCTGCCGTCAAGCTCGATCCGGAGTTATTAGCTGCCGCGCAATCGGCACTGCAGTTGCTGGAGGCCCGCAATAAGGCCACCGGCGTGAAGCCCGGCATCGCTGCAGTACTCCGCTTTGGCGGCGTTCAGCGGATGTTGACGCAAAAGGCGTCGAAGGAATTCTGCCTCGTTGCAGCGGACCGCGATGCGGGCGCGAACAAACAGCGACTGGCCGCCACGGTGGCGCAGATCGATGGCGCATTGCGGTTGCTGCTCAACGTCGATGGTCCAGATACCGGTGAAATTGCCGACCAATTGGCCACGGTCGAAAAGCGTTGGGCCGGTCTGCGCGCCGTATTGCTGCGGGCCACCGAAGGTGCCAGCCCGACGCCAGAGGATATCAACGCAGTGGCGCTCAGCAACGTCGCCGTGATGACGGCGTTCAGCCGGTTGGTTGAAATTTACGAGTTGGCCGAGTGATGTGGGTTGTCGGCGCAAGATGCAGCGACTGTTCGGAAAATCTATTCTCGCTGTTTAAAGCTGGGCTCATCTAATGCGCTACGTTCTGCTCATTCTCGGCTTGTTAGCGGCCGGTATCGCGTTTCAATTCTATACGCCGAGTACATCAATTCGATACCGCATGATTGTCGACGTCGAGGTCGATGGAAAAGTCAGAACTGGTTCCAGCGTCATCGAAGTCACGTACTATTTCGGCAAGTCCCACACTGGGGCGCGTTGGGTGTCTCAGTTCCGTGGGATCGCGCCGATCATCGACATTGCACCCTACGGCACGCTCGTGGCTGCATTGACCTACGACAATAGCGATCTTTACCGTCGGCACCGTCCTGAAATGTCCGCGCGACTGAAGCGGTACCAGATCGTCAGCGAAGTCGTCCGGGCCGAGTCCCCGCCGCTGGTTGCATTCAACCTGACGCCAGAGGATATCTATAAGGCCAAGGGTTCAGCCGAGCTGAATCCGCACACACCAGCGTTTATCTGGATTCGCCCACCGGGTGATGATTGGCAAAATGCGCGCCAACTGCTGCCGGAACTGTTCGGTCAGCTGATCTCGCCGTCAGTCCGTGTGTTGAAGATCACAATCGAACGTGCCGATGGAGCCCCCGTACTTGTCCAAGTGCCCAACCCGCCAACGTGGCTTTTGAAACTGCGAGAGTTTGGGAAGCATGATCGGTCGGCAGTCGCGAGAGAAGAGCCATTCTCGTTCAGCTCCAGCGCTATCGAAACAAAGTTCGAAACGCCGTACGCGTCCGGAGAGATACTTCAATGAGTGTCGATCGTGAAGGTACCGCAATGAATAGACTTATTTCGTTCGTCACGATTATCTTCATTTTAGCTGGGGCGTACGTCTATTACTTTCCGTGGGCGACACTACGTTTCAAAATGACCGCCGAATTTGAGACGCCACAGGGCCTAAGAACAGGGAGTGGTTTGGTTGAGGCCACCTACGGGATCCAGTTTAACCCCGTTGGTGGCGATGTTCCTTTGATCTTGAGAACCTTCACGGTCCGCGGCGACGCAATTGCTGTCGAGATCCCTAATGCATCGCCGGTCTACGTGACACTGAGGCCCGTTAGCCACCAAAATCTTGGTGCTGAACTTCTTGATGCAGTCGGCGAGAAGCCGACCAAATCCGGCCGCGACTGGATCGCGGAACTGCAATCGCTCTCTGGCGTTGGCCGGATCACGCCCAAATCTGCGCCGCTGCTTGTCACGTTCCGCGACCCGCGAGACGAGACATCCGGTCGAGGATCTTTACCGACCGACGAGATTTCGCCCGGTGTCCGTCTTCGTGGCATTCGAGTTGAGGTCACGAATGAACCGATCAGTCGCAACATCCAGCGTCATCTACCGTGGTTGACCAGCGAACCATACCGCGTCGCGCCAAACATCTCGATAAGATTCGCCACCGGAAGATTTGAGATTGTCCACTCTGACTTAAGGAAATGATATGTCCACACCGCTTCATATTCAACACGCTTTGCTTGCGATGGATGCTTACAATCGTGGCGAGGATGCTGCGCTCAATGTGCCCGGAAACCGTGCGGGCGATGCGCAGTTTAGCGCCCAGGTGACGAATAGGGATAGGCTTGCAGCAGGCTTTTTCGCGGCGACTTATGAGAATTCGAGACAGACACATTAAATACAGTCCAAGAATTGATGACAGGCACGGATTCTGGCTTTGACTTTGATCAATGCGCTTAACAGACGCTCTATGTTCTTATATTGTTATCGCGTGATTTTTTAGTGCTTCAGAGGTTGCCGTGGCCGCCGTCATCGCCTCCGCTATCGCCGTTTTCGGTCCGTCGCAGGGCGACCGCAAGATCGTAGACCCGCGACTTCGGCGCGTTGAGCGCATCGGAGACGGACTTTGCGGCGTCTCGGACGGTCATGGTTTCAAGCGCGATGACGAGTGCAGCTTCGATCGCTACGTCCGTTGCTTCGGTCGTGAGCGGCGGACCGACCAGGATCACGAACTCGCCTTTCGGCTCGGGGGCGCTTGCGAACTCCGCTGCCAATGCAGGAAGCTGGCCGCGCACGATCGTTTCGAACCGCTTGGTCAACTCGCGCGCAACTGCGGCAGGCCGATCGCCAAGCGCGGCTGCCAGATCGGCAAGGCTGGCGGCAATCCGCGACGGGGCTTCATAGAACACGAGCGTTGCCGGTACGCCGGCAAATTCCGCCGCGCGGGCCCGTCGTCCAGCGCTGCGCACAGGCAGAAAGCCTGCGAACAGGAACGCGTCGGTTGGCAAGCCGGACGACGTCAGCCCGGCCATGATCGCCGACGGTCCGGGCAGGCTTTCGACGCGATGGCCGGCCTCGATCGCCTCGCGCACGAGCTTGTATCCGGGGTCGGACACCAGCGGCGTTCCGGCGTCGGAAATCAGCGCCACGCGTTCGCCGCCAGCAAGCCGCGCCAGGATGCGCGGTCGTTCGCGCGCGCCGTTATGCTCGTGGTAGGCCTCGAGCCGCGTGCCGATGCCGTAGTGCGCAACCAGCGTGCGGCTATGGCGGGTGTCTTCGCAATAGACGACATCGGCGCGGGCCAGCACCGTTAGCGCGCGCACGGTGATGTCGGCGAGGTTGCCGATCGGCGTTGCGACGAGATAGAGCCCCGGCGCGAGCGGAGCGGCGAGCTGGCGCTCGATCTCGGCGCTGGCGCGGGCGGGAACGAAGCGTCCTCTTTGGCTGCCGGTGGCCTGCGGCGAGGCGATATCGACGGATGCCGTCGCATCGGCCGCAGCCGGGCCGGTATCGTCCGTATCGCTGGTCTCCGGCGTGACCGTCTCCGGCGTAATGTTCTCCAGAGTAACTTTTTCTAATTTGGTCTTTTCCGACGGCACATCGACCTCCGAGGCATGACCAATATTGCAGGGGGAATTGCGGCCGCAACACCGTCTTCGCACAATCTACACAGCGGCGGCGTGCTTTGCCAGTCGCGCGGCTTGCGGCTCGCGCCGGGGTCCTCTAACGCTGGACGAAACCTGTGACGTCATTTGCGTGGTCGCGTTTCCCGCAGCCGCAAACACGGACCGTTGTTTCGCCGATGACCCAGAACACCGCGACCCAGAACACCGTCTGCTGCTCCCACCATCCTGCGGTTTGGCCCATCGATCGTCGTCGTGATCGATCGTTATGCGCCCGCCGCGCTCACAATCCGCTTTCCGCGTTGCGATCGGTCGTGGGTTCTGCCGCTATGCTCGTCGCGTTCGTGCTTGGTGGGTGCGCGACAACGGACCCACTCGAAACCAGCGCCGCAGGTGCTCGCCCGTCGCCGGTGACCTCGTCAGCGGCCTCTCCGGCTGGCGCTATCGAGCGTTCGCCGATCGGGTCGGTTGCGTCCGGTTCTGCTGCTACCAGACCGGGCGCAGGTGATGGGTCGGGTGATGACTTGGGTTATAGCGCTCCGGCTGATCGCGGCACGACTTTCGGCGGCGCTGCGGCTGCTGGAGGCCGAAGCCTGAAGGTCGCACTGCTGCTGCCGCTAGGCGGGTTCGACCAGACGGCGGTGATCGCCAAGGGCATGAAGCAGGCGGCCGAACTCGCGCTGTTCGATGCCGACCGCAACGATATCCAGCTCATCGTCAAGGACGACAAGGGCACGCCCGACGGAGCTCGACTTGCCGCAGAAGAGGCGATCAAAGACGGCGCCGAGGTGATCCTCGGGCCGCTGTTCGGCCGCGCGGCACCTGGTGCAGCTGCGGCGGCGCGCGCGTCGAATGTTCCGGTGTTGTCGTTCTCAAATGACCGGACGGTCGCTGGCAACGGCGTCTACATTCTCGGGTTCTCGCCGGAACAGGACGCGGACCGCGTGATCGCCTACGCCGCGCGCAACAACAAGCAACGGTTTGCCGCGATGGTGCCTGACGATGCCTACGGCACGATCATCGGCGCGGCTTTCAAGTCGGCGGTGGCGAAAGCTGGCGGTACAGTCGTAGCGTTTGAAACATATCCGGCTGGCGCCAACGCCATGATCGGGCCATCGCGGCGGATCGTGGAAGCGGCGCGGGCAGCCGAAGCCGCTGGCGCGCCGATCGATGCGGTGTTTCTGCCCGGCGGGCAGAATGTGCTGCCGCAGCTTGGCCCTCTCCTGACGTATTCCGGGTTTGACGCGGGCAAGGTCAAGCTGATCGGATCGGGGGCGTGGGAATTCTCCACGCTTGGCAGCAACGACGCGTTCATTGGCGGCTGGTATCCAGGACCCGATCCGGCCGGATGGCGCGCGTTCCAGGCCAAGTTCAGCAAGTCTTTCGGGCAGGCTCCGCCGCGTGTCGCCAGCATCGCGTACGACGCCATGCAGCTTGCGATCGCGTTGTCTGCGAACGCGCCCGGCCAGCGGTTCACGGTGGCAAACCTAACGCGTCCCGGCGGCTTTTCCGGCGTCGATGGCACGATGCGGCTGACCTCAGACGGCATCGCCGAGCGGGGGCTTGCGATTATCGAGGTTCAAAAGATCGGGTCGCATGTGGTCGAGCGGCCGCCGACAACCGTCGGCGGCACCGCTGATGCAACGCTCGCTGGTAACCTCGACGAAACACTCAGCGGGGCTCGCCTTTCTGGAACGCCGCCCCGTGTCAACTGACGCCGCCGTCCAATGACCGGAATGTTCGCCGTTCTTTCGGTGGTCGCGTCGGTGTTTGGCATTATTGCGATTGGCTATGCGGCTGGCCGGTCGGGGTACATCTCGGCAGATGCGGGTCAAGGCATCGCCGACTTCGCGTTCAAGATCGCGATCCCGGCACTGTTGTTTCACACCATCGTCACGGTGCGGTTTGAGGGCGTGGCTCCGCTCGGCGCTATCGCAAGTTTCTTTGGTGCAGCGGCAACCGTGTGGCTCACTAGCATCGTCGTCACGCATGTCGTGCTCGGGCGGCCGATGGTCGACCAGCCCTCGATCGGCATCACGTCGGCGTTCGGCAACACCATCATGCTCGGCCTGCCGATCGGTGTCGGGACGTTCGGCCAGCCGGCGCTCGCGCCGATCTCTGCGATTATTGCGTGCCATGCGCCGATCTTATTGATGACCGCCGCGCTCCATGCGGTGGTGGTTTCGGTCGATATCTCTGGTGAGAGCGGGTCGACTGCGACCGGTGGCAAGAGCGGCGCAGGGATCGGCCAACAGGTGCTTTCGGCGCTGGCTGGCGTCGTGCGCCAGCTCTCGACCCAGCCGCTGATTCTTGCGATCGCCGCCGCTCTGATCTGGCGCGCGACCGGACTGACGCTTCCTAAGACGGTGCTGTCGATGGCCGAAACCTTGGCGCGGGCCGGCGTTCCTGCAGCACTTGTCTCGCTGGGGCTGTCGCTGACCGCGTTCAAGGTTGCGGGTGACACGCGGACCGTCGGCGCGATGCTCATCTTGAAAATGGTGCTGATGCCGCTGGTCGCAGCCGGGCTCGCTTACATGCTTCAGCTGCCGCCGTTGTCGGCCGCCGTCGTCATAATGATGGCGTCACTTCCGGCAGGCGCCAACGCGTTCTTGTTCGCGAGCCAGAGCGGGCATGCCGTCAATGCCGTGTCGGGCGCGGTCGCCATCGGCACAGCCCTTTCAGTGGTGACTATCACCGCGGTGCTGGTTGCCGTACAGGCGGCGTATCGGCTGTAGTTACGCAAAGTGCAGGCGTCAGGCTGCGAGAGACAGGCCGGTTGCGCGTGGGCGGATGTCGGCCGGTGTCGGGCTCACGGCTGCCGGAGCCGGGGCCAGAGATGGGACGATCCCCCGCAAGTCCTGGACCAGGGTTTGGATCGCGTAGCTCGCCAAATCGAGCTGTTGGCCAGCGCGATTGTGAAGGCGCTGCGTGGCATCAGCGCGATCGAACTGATCACCAATGAGGCCAGCTAGCCTGTCGAGCTGGCTCGTCGCTGTAGAGCCAGCGGCAGCTACGGGGCGCCGGTCGGTGGCAAGATGGCGCGCTGGATCAGGCAAAGCCGTCGACCGGGTTGGCAACTTTACGGACCGAGCGCTGCCGGTTGAGGAGGACAGTTGCTTCCGGGAGCCGCGGAAAAGCGAACTCATACCGGCATAGAACAGCGTTGCCCCAGCGAATACCGCCACGGCGAAGCCGAGAAGTCCGAGGTCGAAGTTCATAATGGTCATGGGGCACCTCAGCCGGGCCGCGTGGGCCGGGGGACGCACGCTTGTGGAGGCAGGCCGTCAACTAAACATGATTTGATATGAAAAACAACTGGTTAATCAAGCTGTCCTACAGTATTGTTAACCGACGGAATTGTGCATCGCATTAGCGGCAGCGCGCGTCGACAGCGTTGGCCTGCTGTCAGACGAACCGATTTCACTATCGGGGTCGCCAAATGGCATAGTTTGAAAAGTGGCAGCTGCTCATGCGGTCGCACTTGTCCGCAAGTCGAGGCACTGGCGACGGGGCACTGGCGACGGGGCCGTCGCGAAGAGCCCGTCGAAACGAGCGCGGTCGGCCGCCCCGATGGGTGGCGGACATCGATCTTTGGTGCCGCCCCGGGGTGGCAAACGTTAGGCGTCGGCAAGGCAGTGCTCGGCGGAGGCCGGACGCGTTCAGTCGTCCTTGCCGTGGCAGTGCTTGTACTTCTTGCCCGACCCGCACGGGCACACTGCGTTTCGCGCAACTTTGCCCCATGTCGCCGGGTTAGCCGGATCGATGCCGCCAGCCGTGCGGCGGGTCTGCTGGGGGGCGAGCTTCGCAGGCGCTGCCTCTGCCGTCAGTCCACCGGCGATCGCCTTGTCGACCAGGGCCAGCTCCTCGATCAAGCGACGACGGCCGGGGTCGTTCGTTTCGTCCATGTCTTCGAATTCATCGCGCCCCGTCGTGGCGTCGACGTGGTGGGCCACCATCGGCGGCAGCTCAGATGGTTCCAGCAGGCTCGTGTCGTCGGGGCCCGACAGCTCGACGGTCATCAAGCGGTTGGTCGTCAGTTCGCGCAGCTTGGCGACCAAGGCCTTGAAGATCTGGAACGCCTCGAGCTTGTACTCGTTGAGCGGATCGCGTTGACCATAAGCGCGGAAGCCGATCACCTGACGGAGGTGTTCGAGCGTGATCAGGTGCTCACGCCACAACTGGTCGAGGGTTTGAAGCAAGACCATCTTCTCGATCTGGCGATAGAGCGGCGCGCCGATGTCGGCTTCCTTCTGCGCTGCCCGTTCGTCGACCGCAGTCAACAGCCGCTCGGTAATCTCCTGGTCGGCGATCCCTTCCTCTTCGGCCCATTCGACGATCGGCAGGTCGAGCGCAAAGATCGTGTCGACGGCCTGCTTTAGGCCAACCGTGTCCCACTGCTCGGCATAGGCATTTTCTGGGATATGCTTCGTGACAAGGTCGCGGACCACCTCGTGACGCATGTCCTTGACCGTATCGGAAACATCGTCGTCGGTCATGATGTCGAGGCGCTGCTCGAACATCTCCTTGCGCTGGTCGTTCATCACGTCGTCGTATTTCAAGATCTGCTTACGGATCTCGAAGTTGCGCGCCTCGACCTTCTTCTGCGCCATCTCCAGCGACTTGTTCATCCACTTGTGGGTGAGCGCCTCACCCTCCTGCATGCCGAGGCCCTTCAACAGGCCATCCATGCGTTGCGAGCCGAAAATGCGCATCAGGTCGTCGTCGAGCGCGAGGTAGAACTTCGAGCGTCCAGGGTCGCCCTGACGGCCCGACCGGCCACGCAACTGGTTGTCGATGCGGCGGCTTTCGTGCCGTTCGGTGCCGAGTACGAACAGACCGCCCGCTTGCAGCGCCGCCTCCTTCTTGGCCGCGACGTCGGCTGCGATCTCTTCGCGCTGTTTGGCAATTCGTTCGGCGTCGGGTTCGGTCCCGGCTTTCGCCGTTTCCATGATCCAGTCTTTGAGACGGAAATCGACGTTACCGCCGAGCTGAATGTCGGTGCCGCGGCCGGCCATGTTGGTCGCGATCGTGACGCCGCCGGGTTGGCCGGCCTGGGCGACGATCGAGGCTTCTTGCTCGTGGAACCGCGCGTTCAAAACGAGGTGGGGGACGGCTGGGGCGTTGGCCGACCCATTGCTGCCGAGCCCGACCATGTATTCGCCCATGTCTTTGAGCTCGGCTTTGAAGGCGTCGTGCTTACCGTCCTTCAATTTATCGGCCTGATCGATCAGCTTACGGCCGCATTCGGCAACGTATTTGCGATCGGACAGCAACGCCGACAGTTGTTCGGATTTCTCGATCGACGTGGTGCCAACGAGGATCGGTTGCCCGCGCCGGTAGCAGTCGGCGATGGTCTGGACGATCGCGCCGTATTTTTCTTTTTGCGTCAGGTAGATCTCGTCATCGTCATCGATCCGCGAAATCGACCGGTTGGTCGGGATCTCGTGGACGTCGAGGCCGTAGATGTCCATAAATTCGCTGGCTTCGGTCGCAGCCGTTCCGGTCATGCCGGCGAGCGTCTTGTAGAGACGGAAATAGTTCTGGAACGTAATCGACGCGAGCGTCTGGTTCTCGGGCTTGACCTCGACCCGCTCTTTGGCCTCGAGCGCCTGATGGAGACCTTCCGAATAGCGGCGGCCTGGCATCATGCGGCCGGTGAACTCGTCGATGATGACGACTTCTCCCGACTTGATGATGTAATCCTTGTCGCGCGAGAACAGCTTGTGGGCTTTCAGCGCCTGGTTGAGGTGGTGGACCACCGTCACGTTTTCGATGTCGTAGAGCGAGCCGCGCATCAGCCCCATCTCGATGGCGCGGTTCTCCATCTTCTCGTTGCCGCTCTCGGTGAAGCTGACGCTTTTTTGCTTCTCGTCGAGTTCGAAATCGGCAGCTTCGAGTTCCGGCATCAGCGTGTCGATCGACTGATACAGCTCGGCGCGATCCTCCAGCGGACCGGAAATGATGAGCGGCGTACGTGCTTCGTCGATCAGGATCGAGTCGACCTCGTCGACAATCGCGAACGCATGGCCGCGCTGGACCATTTCGTCGCGGCTCATCTTCATGTTGTCGCGGAGGTAGTCGAAGCCTAATTCGTTGTTGGTCGCATAGGTGACGTCGCAGGCGTACTGAGCCTTGCGCTCTTCGTCGTCGAGATCGTGCACGATGGTGCCGACGGTCAGACCGAGGAAGGTGTAGACTTTACCCATCCATTCTGCGTCGCGGGAAGCGAGATAGTCGTTGACCGTGACGACGTGGACGCCATTGCCCGTCAGCGCGTTGAGGTAGACAGGCAGTGTTGCGACCAGCGTTTTACCTTCGCCGGTCTTCATTTCGGCGATGCCGCCCCCATTCAACACCATTCCGCCGATCAACTGCACGTCGAAATGGCGCTGGCCGAGTGTGCGCTTGGCCGCCTCGCGAACGGTTGCGAACGCCGGTACGAGCAAGCGGTCAAGGTTTGTCTCACCATCGGCAAGCTGACGGCGGAAAAGTTCTGTTCTCGCCCGCAACTCGTCGTCCGACAACTTCTCGATGTCTTTTTCGAGCGCGTTGATCGCCTCGACCTTGGGCCGCAGCGCCTTGACGCGGCGGTCGTTCGACGAGCCGAAAATCCGGGTTGCAAACGTTCCGAACGACGAAAGCATGATGGTCTGTGATCCTGACGATGGCCGTTCATGCGGCCGGTGGTACCCGGTGCAACGACGACCCGCTGGCCGATGCGGTAGCTCCCCGTGACGCGCCATCCGCCACGGGGTCGTTCGAACGGTGTTCGTCGCCGCACCCTATCCGATGCAGCTTCGAGCGATCTCTTTGGGAGAAATAGGTATGGGGATCGGACATTGTCAACGAACGCCGGGTCGCGGGGGCGCTTCGCCCACTATCCAACTGGTGCGATATCGCCGCCAATATCGCAAATTGGACCCGTATCCACGGCCGCGTGCTGTAACTTTGTGAAAGCGTAACTTCACAGCGTCATCGTTGGCGGCTAGCAACCAACCCGCTATGACCTCGACGGATGCCTCTTGCGGCGACCGGCGGGCAGTTTTGACCGATAGACCGTTTGAGGACCTTGAACCCGTGACCCACCGTTCATTCACCGCCGCCCTGATGATGGGCCTTGCAGTTGCCGTCTCTTCTCCTGCGGTTCATGCGGAAGACAAGGTCATGGCGACCGTCGATGGCCGCAACATCGCCGAATCAGAGCTCAAGCTCGCCGAGTTCGAAATTGGCGGCGACCTTGGCAACCTGCCGCCGGAAACCCGCCGCCGCGTACTGGTCGAGTATCTGATCGAGAACCAGCTGTTTGCCGACGCCGCTGAGCGTGACAAGCTCAGCTCCGGGAAGGCGTACGAGGACCGGCTCGCCTATTGGCGCCGCCGCGCCATGCGCGACACGTATTTCGACAAGGTGGTCAAGGGCGAAGTCGGTGAAGGCGTCGCCCGGACCTTCTATGACGACCAGGTCAAGGGTATGAAGCCCGAGGAAGAAGTGCAAGCCCGGCATATCCTGGTGGATACCGAAGAAAAGGCCAAGGAAATCGCCGATAAGGTGGCGAAGGGCGGCGACTTTGCCGCGCTGGCCAAGGAAAACTCAAAGGACCCGGGTTCGAAGGACGACGGCGGGATGCTCGGCTTTTTTGGCCGCGGGCAAATGGTTCCTCAGTTCGAAGAGGCCGTGTTCAGACTGAAAAAGGGGGAGGTTTCTCCGCCGGTCAAGAGCCAGTTCGGCTTCCACGTCATCAAGCTCGAAGACCGCCGCGAAAAGAAGCTGCCGACATTCGAGGAGGTCAAGGACCGCATCCTCAACTCCATGATCCAGCGCAAGGCCCAAGAGGTCGCCAACGGCCTGCGGACTAAGGCCACGATCGTCTACGTCGATCCCGAAATCAAAAAGATGGTCGAGGAGCAGGAGAAGGGCGCCGCCGCGCAGAAAGACGCCATGGAAAGCCAGATCAAGGCCCAGATCGAGAAGATGGAAAAAGAGGGTAAGTCCCCTCCGGCAGCTCCTGGCACCGAGAAGAAATAATTTTCTCGTTATCCGAAAAATAGCCGGCGCCCGTGATCGCACGGGCGTCGGACTTCTACGCGATCGTTTCCCCCGTTTCTCTCTGCCGACGTCTGTGACGCCGCAGGCATTTCGGAGTAGGCGCCACAGACATGGGTTCCACCGTCAAGACTTCCCGGTTCGCGCCCGTTCGGCTCCCGACGCTGCCAGCGATCGACGGTGTGCGGTTTGCGACCGCAGAGGCCGGTATCCGCTACAAGGGGCGCACGGACGTGCTACTCGCAGTCTTTGATGCGGGTACTGTCGCGGCCGGCGTTCTTACACGATCGAAAACGTGTTCTGCGGCGGTTCTGCACTGCCGGGCGAACTTGGCTTCGCGCCAGGACGGCCCGAAAGCGGCTCGCGCCCTTGTCGTGAATTCCGGCAACGCCAACGCGTTCACCGGTCGTCGTGGCAAGGAGGCGGTCGACATGACCGTCGACTTCGCTCTGCGGGCGGTCGGCGCTTTCGAAGGCGGGGGGGTATATGTGGCGTCCACCGGTGTCATCGGCGAGCCGCTCGATCCGGCGAAGTTTGTCGGACTTCTCGGTGACATGGCGCGCACCGCTCACGCCGACCGTTTCGAGGCGGCCGCGCGCGCGATCCTGACGACAGACACTTACCCGAAACTCGCGACCCGGACGGTCGACATCGGCGGCGTTGCAGTGACGCTGAACGGCTTCTGCAAGGGCGCCGGCATGATCGCGCCAGACATGGCGACGATGTTGTGCTTTCTGTTCACGGATGCTGCGATCGACGACCGCGTCCTTCAGGCGCTGATCGCGAAACATGCCGACACCACGTTCAACTGCATGACGGTCGATGGTGACACGTCGACCAGCGATACTTGCCTGCTTTTCGCCACGGGTGCTGCTGCGAAACGCGGTCAGGCACCGGTCGTCGATCTGGCCGATCCGCGGCTTTCCGCATTCGATGCGGCTCTCCACGATCTGATGCGCGATCTGGCAATTCAGGTCGCCAAGGATGGCGAAGGGCTGACAAAATTTGTCACGTTTCGGGTTACCGGCGCTGAGAGCTGGTCGGCGGCCCGGCGCATCGCGCTGTCATGCGCCAACTCGCCAATCCTCAAGACCGCGATCGCTGGCGAGGATCCGAATTGGGGTCGGGTCGTGATGGCCGTCGGCAAATCGGGCGAGGCGGCGGATCGCGACCGGCTGTCGATTTCATTTGGCCCCCATTGCGTTGCCCGCGACGGCGAACGATCGGCCGAGTATGTCGAAGCGACGGTTGCCGCTTACATGAAAAATGCCGAGATCGAGATTGCCATAGACGTCGGCGTTGGAAGCGGTTCGGCCACCGTTTGGACGTGCGACCTCACGCACGACTACGTGTCGATCAACGCCGACTACCGGAGCTGAAGCCCGTGGCCGATCCGTCTGGCGCTAGGGAACTGCGCCTCGTCCTGGTGGCTGCGGCAGCTCTCGTCGACCGCGACAACCGCATTCTCCTGGCTCGGCGGCCTCCAGGAAAGTCCATGGCCGGCCTTTGGGAGTTCCCAGGCGGTAAAGTCGAGACTGGCGAGACACCCGAGCAGGCGCTGCGTCGCGAATTGTTCGAAGAGCTCACGATCGACGTGTGCGAGGATTGCCTTGCGCCGTTCACGTTTGCCAGCCACCGCTACGAGACGTTCCACCTTCTGATGCCGCTGTATCTGTGCCGCCAGTGGGACGGGCTGATCGTCCCGCGCGAGGGACAAGAGATCGCGTGGGTCCGCGTCCACAGCCTGACGGATTATCCCATGCCAGCTGCAGATCTTCCGCTGATTCCCTTTCTCCGAGATACTTTGGCCTCAACACAGTAAAACCACTTGTACTCAAGGTCTGTTCTGTCTAGGTTCTTTGTATGGACCAGTCGCAGAACTCCTCTCAGACCGCTCGACGCAAGGCTGCAAACGCTGCTGGGCACGCGGCCGAGTGGCTTGCAGCAGGGTGGCTGCTGCTCAAGGGCTACCGCATTCTCGGCCGCCGCTACCGCGTCAGGCTCGGCGAGGTCGATCTCATCGCGGCCAAAGGCGGGGTCGTCACCTTCGTCGAAGTCAAGATGCGCCGTTCGATCGAAGACGCACAATCGGCGCTGACCCGTAAGGGCTGCCAGCGATCTCGATCAGCGGCGAGCCGCTGGTTGTCCGCCCGCCCGCGCTATCTCAACCTCGAACGCCGGTTCGATGCCGTTCTGATCGTGCCTTGGCGCTGGCCGGTGCACCTTCCTGGCGCTGCTTAACTACTCGATAGTCATTTTGTACCTTATTTGTTCTTGATATTTCTGTAGATGCGTGTACACACTGGGCGAGGGAAATTGGGCGGGGTGGCCGGTTGTGTACGCACAAATTTCAACGCTTGCGTTCGTCGGGATCGAAGCGCGACACGTCGAGGTGCAGGTCCGCATCACGCCTGGCGAACCGCGGTTCGCCATCGTCGGGCTGCCGGACAAGGCGGTGGCCGAAAGCCGTGAGCGGGTACGCAACGCACTCCATGCCGTCGGTCTCGGGCTTCCCTATAAACACATTACCGTCAATCTCGCCCCGGCCGACCTGCCGAAAGAAGGCAGCCAATTCGATCTTCCGATCGTCCTCGCGCTGATGGCGGCGATGGGTGCGATTGCGCCATCCGCAATCGCCGATTTCTGTGCCATAGGCGAACTCGTGCTGGACGGTTCCATCCGGCATATCCCCGGAGCCCTGCCGGCTGCCATTGGTGCCAACGCCATACAGAAGGGCCTCATTTGCCCCGCCGACGGTGGCGCCGAGGCGGCCTGGGCTAGCGAGGACATCGTGGTTCTTGCCGCCCCGCACCTGCTTTCGCTGGTCAATCACTTCAAGGGTACCCAGGTACTCCAACGTCCAGTGCCAAACCTGTCGCGGAGCGATCGCCCTCTACGCGACCTGCGCGACGTCAGGGGCCAGGAGACGGCAAAGCGCGCGCTCGAAATCGCAGCGGCAGGCGGCCACAACCTGCTCATGATCGTACCACCCGGCTCGGGAAAGTCGATGCTCGCGGCGCGGTTGCCATCAATCCTGCCGCTGCTGGAGCCCGAGGAAATCCTCGAGGTCTCGATGGTTCACAGCATTGCTGGCGAGCTGACCAGCGGCAAACTTTGCGTCGATCGTCCATTTCGCTCGCCCCACCATTCCGCCAGCATGGCTGCGCTTGTCGGCGGCGGCTCCCGGCCGAAGCCCGGTGAGATCTCACTGGCCCACCTTGGCGTCTTGTTTCTCGACGAACTGCCCGAGTTCACCCCGCAGGTGCTTGACGGCCTCCGCCAGCCAATCGAAACGGGCGATGTCGTGATCGCGCGCGCCAACCATCGGATCACGTACCCCGCTCGCTTCCAGCTTGTCGCCGCCATGAACCCGTGCCGCTGCGGCGGAGGTGATGCCGGCATGGCGTGCAAGCGCGGCCCGCGCTGTGCCACCGATTATCAGGCGCGAATTTCTGGTCCCCTCCTCGACCGCTTCGACCTGCAGATCGAAGTCCCCGCCGTCTCGGCCGCCGACCTTGTTTTGCCAGCGCCTTCTGAAGGAAGCGCTGAGGTTCTCGCGCGCGTCAGTTCGGCAAGGTCCCGACAGCGTGAGCGCTTGCGCGAACACGGCTCTAGCGGTGCGCGTGGGCCGCGGACAAACTCCGATCTTGCCGGGCAACTGCTCGAAGATATTGCCCGGCCCGACGATGCCGGCGCGCTGCTTTTGAGGCAGGCTGCCGACACCATGAAGCTCAGTGCGCGCGGGTTCCACCGTGCCCTGCGGGTCGCCCGGACGATCGCCGACCTCGACGGGGCGGCGTCCATCGGACGACACCATATCGCAGAAGCTCTGAGCTACCGACGCGAAGCGCGGCGCCTCGCCGAGGCCGCGTGATGGAAACCGCGTTCGGCTCAATGCGACGAAACGTCGAACTCTGTCACCGGTAGGCCATGTTGCATCTCGGCGGCCTCGACCGTGTTTTTGAGGAGGCACGCAATCGTCATCGGCCCGACGCCACCTGGTACGGGCGTGATCGCACCTGCAATCTTGGCACACTCGTCATAGGCGACATCGCCCACGAGGCGGCCCTTCCCGTCGGCGCCCGTGATCCGGTTGATGCCGACATCGATCACAATTGCACCTGGCTTGATCCACGATCCCTTGATCATTTCCGGACGTCCGACGGCGGCGATCAACAGGTCAGCGGCGCGGCAAACGCCCTCCAGATCGCGGGTCTTCGAATGGGCGATCGTTACGGTGCAGTCTTCGCGGATCAGCAACTGCGCCATCGGCTTACCGACGATGTTAGAGCGGCCGACGACCACCGCGTTGAGACCTTTGAGGTCTTTTTTCACCGTCTTCGTCAGGATTATCGAACCCGATGGCGTACAAGGGACCAGCGCGCGTTCGCCAATCGACAGGCGGCCGACGTTGACAGCGTGGAAGCCGTCGACGTCCTTCATGGGATCGATCGCCTCGATGACCTTCAAGGAATCGATGTGCTTTGGTAGCGGCATCTGGACGAGAATTCCGTGGATCGTGTCGTCCCGGTTGAGTTGGCCGACGAGTTCGAGGAGGGCAGCCTCGCTGGTTTCTGCCGTCAGCTTGTGCTCGACTGAGTTCATGCCGACTTCGGCCGTTTGCTGAGCTTTGTTTTTGACGTAAACCTTGCTCGCAGGGTCTTCGCCGATGAGGACAACGGCAAGGCCCGGAACGAACCCGTGATCCCGTTTCAGCCGCGCGACGTTGGCAGCAACTTCGGCCCGCACCTTCGCAGCAATGGCTTTTCCGTCGATTACGTGCGCGTCCGCCATCGTCTCTCTCCCGCAAAATATGTTGTTTATTGTTCCGGCGTGGGCCTGCATGTCATGTCACAGCCGCCGATCACAGCCGCCGACCTTGACGGTGACAAGGCGCTCCAAGAACACCGCGTCACGTTCGAGCGCGAGCGTTTTCATGCGCGATTTGGCGCCAGCTGTCAGTGCGACACAACTTTTGGCTAATCCGAGCCAGTCCGCAACCAGCTTGATCGTTGCCGCGTTTGCGCGCCCTTCGTCGGGAACGGCACGGACACTGACCGCTATGGCTGGTCCGCTAGGTGTGGCGACAAGGCCGGTCACTTCGTCGAGAGCCGCGTTGGGCGTGACTTTGACGCGAAGCACGACGCGAGCTTCTACCACGCGCCACGCCTGCTCTGCGGTCACGCCACCGCCTTCGCGATATTCGGTATCACGACCATCTGCACGAATTGACATGCCAAAAGCAGGATGATGGGCGAGATATCGATCGCACCCATGTCTGGCAAAACGCGGCGGATCGGGCGCAACAATGGCTCGGTCACGGCCTGCAGAGCTTGATAGATCGCGCGGGCCGTCGGGTTGTGAGGGTTTACTATTCCAAAGCTCATGAGCCAGGAAATGATAACCGAGGCGAAAATAACGTAGATGTAGAGTGTGATGAGGCCGCTGACGAAGCCTAACAGCTCGATCATAATCGGTAATGTCCTGCGTTGGTGCCGGCTTCTGTTTCGCCAGCGGCTCGGGTTTTTCGGCGGCCAATTCCACCGCCGACCGACGAGCGGATGGCTACGGGGTTGAACGGTCGCGCGGCTTGAACGGTCGCGTGGATCGGACCGTCACCGGCACCGAAGCGTCGCTCGATGTAGCCATCGTTCGACACGGTAGCAAGCGCGTGCGCCCCGAAAGCCGTGCCGTCCTTACGGCGCTTAGTGCCTTACCGTTGCTGTTGCGTGCCTTGAGCGCGAATGGCTTTGGTGGGTGTTGCAGATCAATCGCCGTCGCACGAACCAAAAGGACCGGCGTCAGTCATATCGGAAATAGCCCAGCATGCCGAGCCAAACTGGCAACGCACAGCGCCTCACACCATTGAAAAATCGACTTGCGAGGGTTGCATCGCTAAAACTGCCAGCGCCCACATGCTACGCTTGAAACGTCGTTGACTGCCAACAACCCCTAAAACCACCACCGCTCGACTCACCCGTGGTCGGCTGACCGACGAGGCCACCGATGCAGTTATCAACCGCCTTTGACGCGATGGCACAGTTCGCGGCCGGTTCGCGGCCGGTCCGCTGTTGCCTGCACCCATGACAGCTTTAAACTTTGCACTTGGCTTGGCCACTGGTGCGCTAATCGGGGCGGCGGCCGCAACGTATCTGGCGTCAATCCACCGCCGATCGACGACCGGTTCCGTGGCCGGATTTATGACGACGATCCACCCGGATGGCTTGGACCATGGGTCTGAAGGCGCGCGCGCTCTAGACGTGCTGCAGGCGGAGCATGATCGCGTCCGAAGCGAGATGGCGCAGCGGGCCGGGCAGATCGCACGTCTCGAAGCCGAGTTGCGCACTCTGGAGACCAAGGCGAACCGCGAGAGAGACGAACTCACCGCTCGCATCAAGTCCGAGATTGCGGGCCGCGAATCAGCACTGGCCGAAGCAGCAGCGCTCAGATTCGAATTGACGCGCGTGCAATCTCTCGCCGCCGAGGTCCGGGCCACAAGACAAAACTCTCCCGACTAATTCGGCGCCAGTAGCTGCCTCTAGCCGCCTATAGAGCAGATTATGTCAGGGTACGATCTCGTACTCGGTCAGAGCGTAACCCCAGCCCACCACATCTTTTTTTGCGGCAGTCGCCGCCCGATTGATCCCGATCCGCGTCTCGATCTGGCGGATCACACGCATCAGATACCCCGGGGAATCATCGCGCGGGGCAAACCCCTTGGTCACAACTTGCTTCTCGGCGACGAACCGCTCGATGTCGAAGTCCTTGGGCGCGACGATCGCGATCAGCAGCCCGGGCCCGACAGGCTCCGTCGCCTGAAAGCTCGCAAAACCGGGGTAATCCGTCCCCGGCACGAACACCTTCGCACCCGCTTTGATCAGGCCGGGATCGCCCTTGGTGTAGCTGTTTGGATATATCAGTGTCAGTTCACGCGCAGCGTTGACGTCGAAGATCATCAGCCGTCCGGCGATGTCGCTGGCCGCTTCGAATACGACCTTATCGCCGAGCGCGACGGTGTTGCCGCCCTTGACCGAGACTTTGACCCGACCGCTCGCGTCGCCCAGCAGCGTCGACAGCTGCTCAATGCCTTCGTCGAGTTCGGTCAACGTCAACGCGTTCGCAGCCTTCGCTCCCGGCTGGTTCCCAACCCCTGATAGGGCGGCAAGCTTGGCGCCCTTGAGCGCCCCAGTGTGCTTTTGAATCCAATCGGCATAGCTCGGCACGCGGGTGTAGACGCCGTATGCTTGCGCCGCCGCGCACCCGTCGCCCCAGCTGACGACGCCGATTTGATGGGGACAGCCGACGTCGTCTGCAACAACGAGCGGCCCGCCGCTGTCACCCTGGCAGCTGTCCTTGCCACCTTGTTCGAGACCAGCGCAAACCTGTTGAGGTCCGATCACCGATCCAGCGTAGCGCGACCGGCAGGTCTCGTCGCCGATTCGCGCCACCGCTGTCTCCAGCAACCGCGCAGACCCTGCGAATAGTTCGCCCTTGCCGTCCTTGCGTGCGAACCGGTCGAGCTTCCGCTTGTGCATGTTAAGTTCGGTCTTGCCGAATCCAGCCACGCGAACCTGGCGGCCGGGCGGCGGCAACAACGCCTCATCCAGCACCAGCGAACCGTATGGCCCTGGCATTGGCCGCGCCAGTTTCAGTAAAGCGATATCGTTGCCAACCGTCATCGGAATCACATCGAGGGCTTCATCGCGCGCCTGGTCCGAGCCGAGCGCGTAGGCCGCGTCGATCGCCCCCCGGTACGCTTCGTGCACGATCACCTGCTCGACGGGAACGCCGGTCGCGTCCTCGGCCGCCGTCAGATCGCCGAGGTTCGCCACGACCTCGAGCCGCCCCTCGTGCGGGTCACCCGACGAACTGCGCACCGGGCCAGCAAGGCTGCGCGTGTGTTCAGGAATGCAGTGACCAGCGGTCAGGACCCAGCGATCGGCGATCAGCGTCCCACCGCAAAAATACTTCGACACCCCGCCTTTCGCTGCGTGCAGCCTGAGCGCAACTTGCCCTGGCCAATCGCGCGGGTTGGCCAACTCCCCGCCGACGATCTTGCTGCGCTCCGACCGACAGCGCGGTGCATCTGAAATCGGCGCAGCGGCTGTAACTTTAGCGGGCTCGGCTGAAGCGTCCGATGCCGTCTGGGTTGCGCCAACGACGAGTGCGGCGACAAAAATAGAGGTTCGCCTGACCGTACTGCACCTCGCGACCAACATACACGTCTCCTTCGAAGCAACCGTGAGAAAAAATACTGCTACAACTCACCACATCATCCTAGTGGAGCGCACCTGACGTTTGGTCCCTGTTTGCAGCTTGGCTCGCAACCAAACGTCAGGTGAAAAAGCTACACTATAAATATACCGTTGGTAGTGTTCCTCTTGGTTCCGACATTTGCCACCAACCAAGCTGCGAGGGAATGCAAATGTCGGAACCGGAACAGTGCGCATGTTAACTCTGCACCGGGCAGGGCTCGGTCATTGCCGAGCCATGTGTTGTTTTCGTCCGCCCGCTCCCGTTTGGTAGGCCCCGTTGGTTCTACGAGGGCTCCAGCCGTCAGGGCGGACCGCTTCCTTTGCGATGTTTGGCGCGCTGCTCCCGCGAGTATTCGAGGATTTCGCTCACGCCGAAGAGGAACAGCATGACGCCGAGCACGACCTCGATCGCAGCAAGCACGCGGGCAAGACTGGTCAGTGGAACAATGTCGCCGTAACCGACGGTGCTGATCGTGGCTGCTGAAAAATGCAGCGATTCCGGGAACGACAACGCCCGCGGGACGCCGTCGACCCGGAATTGGGGTTCGAGCGCGATTTGCGAGGTCAGGCAGAAAAGTGCGGCGAACACGATGAGCAGCAACGAATAGAATGTCAGGAACGCAAAAGCCGGCAGGACCAGCGCTGTAATACGCTGAAAGAACTCATCGAAAACCAGGCCGGTGTCGACAAGAAATACCGCGACATCGCGGGCGAGGCCGGCGACAATCAACGCGATCACCGCCTTCGCGACGAGGAACAGAATTTGACCGTCGCCGAGGTCGGCCTGTAGTCGCGACGCCGCGACAACCGTTGCGCCGACGAGCAGCACGGGCAACAACCAGATTGCCGAACGGAACGTCGGCTGACGGATCTGCAGCTCGGATCGCGCCGCGGCCTTGATGTCTTCGCGGCGCCACCAACAGCCCGCCACGAAAGCAAACACGGGCAGCATGAAACCTATCGCCAGTGCCGCGCGGTCGACGGCGCTGAATAGTTCGTCGACGAACAATGAAAATACCGATGCGTAAACCGCGATCAGATTGACGAATGCAATCCACAACAGGCGGCTGGCTGGAAACAGGCGCTGCAGGCCGATCGCGGCCAGCGTTGCTGACGCGATAATCGCGATCATCAACTCAAACTGCCGCCCGGCCGCCGCAACTGCCACGAGCGCCACCAGGGCGAAGGACAAGACCTGAGTCAGCAGTCTCGGTCCCCGATTGTCGTGTTTGATCATGGCGCCCTAAACAAACCGGATACGCGCGCCTACTGGACTGTGGCCAGCTTCGCAACACGTATCCAGTTAAAGCCTGCCAGAGGCGAAGCTTTCGATGCCGGACTTTAGCCACCCACGCCCGTGTGCCGGCGTATCCAGTCGGCGAATGCCGGGATGCGAGTATAAACGCCATACGCACCAGGTCGCGCACAACCATAGCCCCAACTGACGATGCCGATCTGGCGTGGACAGTTGTTGGCGTCGAACATGACGAGCGGGCCACCGCTGTCGCCCTCACAACTGTCTTTGCTGCCATCTTCAAAGCCAGCGCAGATCTGGCCAGGTCCAACGGCCGTCTCGCCGTAAGCCTCCTGACATGGCACATCGCCGATGCGCTTCAGAATAACTTCGCGCAGGCGGTCGACGCCGGCTTGAATTTCGCCGCGGCCGTCTTTGCGGGCATAACGGCTTAGCGAACCGCCTTCCTTCAGGCTGCCAAATCCCGCGACGCCAACCGGCGCACCCGCTGGTGGCACGGTTGCATGATCCAGCACGAGCGAGGCGGTGGCGCCGGAGACCGGCCGGGCGAGCTTCAGCAGCGCGATATCATGACCGACGGTATCGGGAATTCTGTTAAGTGCCTCATCACGGTCCTCGACCGTGGGTTTGGCAAAGGCTTTATCAATGGCAGCCTTATAGACCTCGTGGACGATGATTTCGGCAACATGGACGCCGGTATCGTCTTCCGCCAGCGTCAGGTCGCCGAGGTTGACGACAACGTCGAGCCTCGCAGGGAAGTCGTCGCCCTGCGCCTTGCGTAAGGTTCGCGACAGTCCTCGCGCCTGCTCCGGGACGCAATGGGCAGCGGTCAGAACCCAGCGATCGCTGATCAGCGTGCCGCCGCAGATGAACCGCGAAATCCCCGAGCCGTCGGCATGCAACCGCAAGGCGACCTGGCCCGGCCAGTTCCGAATATTCGCGGCGGTTGCGTTGACGATTTTCGGCTTTTCCGTGCGACACGCCGGTTGCCGGGCAGAACTGCTGGTTTGAGCCTCGACCGGCTCGGGCACCACCAAAACGGCGACGCCCAGAATAGCGACGCGCGTGAGACAGGAGGTCGCTCGCTGGGCAGTGGTGATCAACATCGTAAGCCCCACGCAAAAACCGTCGGAATCTTACGCAATATGACCACGGAACGCGATTTCGGTAAAGCGCGCGCCGAGGTTCGAGCGGGACATTACTGATAGGTGGTGCGCTAAAGCAGCCGTTTCTATTCGCTAAAGCTGCGACCCCACCATGCCTGTCAGAAACCGCTCCAGGCAGGGCGTCATGTGGTGGATGTGCTCGGGCGGGGATTGCCATTTGCGCGCCGCCTCTTGCGCAGGATGGTCGATCATCGACGCCTGGATGAGAACGGTGCGCATGCCGAGCGCGTGGGGCACTTCGAGATTGTGCGGCATGTCTTCGAACATCGCCGCCGTCGTCGCCGACACCTCGTGGCGCTCGACGAACGCATCAAAAGCGTCTGCGCCCGGCTTTGGTCGGTAGCCCGTCGTCACGATATCGGCGATCCCGTCCATCAGGTCGAGCACGCCGATCTTGGCCGCCACCCGTTCGGCATGGGCCACCGTGCCGTTGGTGAAAATCAGTTTGCGGCCGGGCAGCTTCTCGATTGCCGAACGCAGGCCCGGCGCCTCTGCCACGACCGAGAGATCGATGTCGTGGACGTAATCGAGGAACGCTTTGGGGTCCATTTTGTGGACCGTCATCAGACCGTTGAGCGTGGTGCCGAACTGCCGATAATAGGTCTTTTGCAAGTGCCGTGCGTGCTCGTAGGGCACACCGAGATAACCGGCAATGAACTCGCCCATGCGCCGGTCGACCTGTGCGAACAAGTTGCACTCGGACGGGTAGAGCGTGTTGTCGAGGTCGAACACCCACGTATCGACGTGGGAAAACGGGGCGGGGAGAGCGGCATCCGGCCCCCCATGGGACGATTGCTCCGCGATATTTTCGCCCCTCACGTCGGTCCCAGTGCTCATGCCGGCGCTTTCTTCCCGCGCGACCGCTGACCAACAAGTGTACCTACGCCGTGTTCGGTGAACAGCTCGAGCAGTACGCAGTGGGGCACCCGGCCATCGATGATCACGACGCCTTCGACACCGGCTTCGACCACCTCGATGCAGCCCTCGATTTTAGGGATCATGCCGCCAGTGATCGTGCCGTCCTTGATCATCTCGCGCGCTTCTTCGATCGACAGGCGGCGGATGAGCTTCTTGTCCTTGTCGAGAACGCCCGGAACGTCCGTCAGCAATAGCAGGCGCTTGGCTTTCATTCGCGCGGCAAGCGCGCTGGCGAACGTATCGGCGTTGATGTTCAGCGTCTCGCCCTCGCGAGTCATGGCAACGGGAGCGATGACCGGGATGAGGTCCGACTTCGAGATGACATCGACGATGTGGGGGTTCACCTCCAGCGGATCGCCGACGTAGCCGATGTCTATGGCCTTGAGCAGATTCGAGTCTGGGTCGGGGAGGTGTGTGATCTTCTTGGCGATCATCAAGCTCGCATCCTTGCCGCAGATGCCGACCGCCTTGCCGCCCTGCCGGTTGATCGCCGTCACGATCTCCTTATTGATGGCGCCCGCCAGAACCATTTCGACGACGTCAACGGTCGGCTTGTCGGTGACGCGGAGGCCCTGCACGAAGTCGGACTTGATCTCGAGCTTTTTCAGCATTGCCGCGATCTGTGGCCCGCCGCCATGAACCACGATCGGGTTCACGCCTGACAGTTTGAGATAAACGATATCCTTGGCGAACGCGTCCGCCAACGCCTGATCGCCCATGGCGTTCCCGCCAAACTTGATCACGACCGTTTGTTCGTCGTATCGAATCAAGTGCGGTAGTGCTTCGGCCAGGATGCGCGCTTGTACGTGTGCCGAAATCGTCTCCCCGTTTTCGGCAGAGACGGACGCGGGAAAAGATCCTGCGGCGTGTTGCGTATCCCGGTCGTCGTGCGCCATTATACGGTCTCCGTTCAGCGCTTAAGTCATGAGGCATCTCGGGCATGGTAGCAACGCCATGCGGCCGCGTGGGTTTAGGCGTTCGTTGGCGCTGCCACAACGCCAATCGCGCCTGGAAGGTAATGCCGTCTCAAAGGTGCTATCTCCAAGGCCGCCGGGTTGGATTGCAACAATGTCGGACATGGCGGCTTAAATACCCAGCGCCGCAGAGAGGCAGCAATGGCCGTTATCGTCGATGAACTCCGGCGAATTCCGATGTCGCAACGTCTCGTAGCGACGTTGGCCCTAGCGGCCGAGTTTGCTCACGCCCAGCATCATCCCGACGTCTCGCTCGAACATCTGCTGATGGCGCTTACCGATGACGGTGACGCCGGGCAGGTCCTCAGCGCGAGCCACGTCGACGCTGCCCTGCTCAAGGCCGATGTATCGCAGTTTTTAAGCGGGCTGCCGTCGGTTGGGCAAGCCACCTCGATCGAGCAACTTCAGATCGCACCGGACCTGCGCCGCATCCTTGAAGCCGCCGCTGCTGCCGCAAGCCAGGGCCGCCGCCGCGAAATCAACGGTGCCATCGTGCTGGCGGCGATCGTCGGCGATGGCAAGTCGTCCGCTGCACACATGCTGCGGGCTCAGGGCCTGACCTTCGAGGAGGCGATCAAAGCGCTGCAGCGCGCGCTGGCGGCTTCGGCGCCGCCTCCGCAAGCCGACGCCGAGGATATTTTGGCGACGGCGCGCGCGCGGGTCCAGAACCGCAGCATGCCGGGCATTGCAGCCAGCCCAACAGCGGGTCGACCGGCCAAAACCTCGCCGGCTGCAACGGCAGACGTCCGGCGGTCTGAACCATCCGCACCAATGGCATCGGCCAGCCAGGAACCGGCCAAGCCGCCACAGCCCGTCGAGATACCGCCGCCCAACGAGACTCCGCCTCAGGTGGAGCGCCCACCCCAGGTCGAGCCACCCCCAGCGAATCCGCCGCAACTGCGTTCAAAAATCGCGATCGACGAATTCCGCGATGCCATGTCGACCGAACTCGATAAAACGGACCAAATTGCGGTCGACCAGAGCGCATTACGGACGGCCCCCATCGTCAGCGCTGTGCGCGACCGGGCACCAAGCCCGGTCACGGTCGAGCAACCGGGTCGCTACGACGCGCCATTCGAACCGCCGCCATCGGAGATGGTGACGGTCCCATGGCCGTCCGAAACGACGACACAGAACGGTTCAAACGGGGACGTTATCAACGCGGGTTTCGGCGCGTACGGGGACGGGGACGGGAATCGGTGCGGCGCTGCCAGCGCGCCTGATTATCCTGAGGCCGCTCCCACCACGAACGCATTGCCATACGACGCGACTGCGCCGCAACTAATTGAGCCGCCGTCGTATCCGGCTCAGCCGCCGGTGCTTCGGCCGCAGCCGGAAGTGATCGCATCGCCCCATCGCTGGGACAGCGAGCCCCCGCGCGAAGACCTCATTCCGGTCGAACGCCCGAGCGCTCAGCCATTGGCCTCAACGCCGTTTCAACGGCCCCGGCCGCCGACGCCTCAGCCCGGCTCGCGATGGCCGGCGCCTGTCGGGCCTGCTTGGCAGAATCCCGGACCCGATGCGCCCGTTGCCCCGCCGCCGCTGCCGCCACCCGTGCTGATCGATTCCGAGCTGACTTACTCCGCGGCCAGCGCGGCGATGGGTGACTACGGTGACCGCCTTGCGGGATTGGGCGATGCCGCACATTGGACCGACACCAACGTTTCCGCTGGATCATTCCCGCCACCACCCCCATTGCCGCTCGCCGACAGAATAGCGGCATATGGCGCCGGACCTGCGCCGTCTGCCGGGGCGTCTGGTGGCGCGAGTGACCACGACTTTGGCCCTGGCCTCGCCCCTCTCGACGCATATCCATCGCCAGGCAGTGCGGACCCGAGCCATGCAGAACTGGGCCATGCAGAACTGGGCAAAGGCGGATCGGATTTCGGCGGTATCGATTATGACGGGGTGAGTCGCGGCGGTGCAAGTTATGACGGTCCGGGTCACGCCGGGACGAGTTACGCCGGGTCCGGCTACGGCAGGCCACTCCACGACGGCCAGGACTTTGCTCGACCTCTCGAAGCGGCAGCCAGTTATGACCGGCAGGATTTCGCTGCGCAGCCGGGCCTGACATCAAGCGGCCCCACATCAAGCGGACTGGCGCCGCGCGACCTGCCACCGGCACCCCTCGTCGAGCCTCACCCTTCTCAATCGGCCCCGATGGCGCCGCTCGCAATCGAAGGCGGCGACGCGCGCAGCCGTCGCGTGCCAATCGACCAAGCCGTTGCCGGGCAACTTGTCGAAAACGTTCCGCGGCGTATGCGCGTTCGTTATCCGTCCCCGGTCGAAGTCCGCATCGCCAAAACAGCCGCTAGGCGCCTGCTGGACGGCATCGAGGGAGCCCAGCATTACGGCCATGGTGCTGCCCCGGCGCTATCGGTCAAGCTGCGAGCGCCCGATGGCGGTTTCGTCATCGACGGCCTGTCGCGGGAAACGCAATGGATCGAAAGTGGTTTTGAAGCTGACGGTGATCCGGCCCAGTGGCGCTGGACCGTGACACCGGTCAAATCCGGCCGTCGGCGGTTGCAGCTGCTGATTGCGGCGCGCACCACGAACGCGTCTGGCGCGGCTTTCGACACCATGCTTCCAGACCAAGTCGTCGAAATAACCGTCGGCGCCAACTATGGCGGGATTTTCGCCACCGTGCTGACTTGGTCGGCAATCGCCGTCGCCGGTGGTCTCATTGCCCGATTTGGCGACAAGATTTATGATCCGATGGTCGCGAGCGTCATTCAATTGATCCGGTAAGCCTTACCGGTCGCCTGATAATGGCGTTCACATATCCACCGGCTGCCCGCGTTCGGCAAGAAGCCGAGCCATCTCGGCGCGTAGGGCATCAAGGCCGGTGCCGAGCTCGGACGAGGTTGCGATGACCTCTGGAAAAGCTGCTGGATGCTTGGCAATCGCCAAGCGCGTTTCATCCGTCACTTTGGCAAGCGCGTGCGGATTGAGCTTGTCGCCCTTGGTCAGCACCACTTGGTAGGAGACCGCCGACGTATCGAGCAGTTCCATAATGGTGCGGTCGATCGATTTGATGCCGTGGCGGCTGTCGATCAGCAGGAAAACGCGCGCGAGAACAGCCCGGCCGCGCAGGTAGTCCTTGACCAGCGCGGTCCACGAATCGACCTTGTCTTTCGGGGCCTTGGCGAAGCCATAACCCGGCATGTCGACGAGATATACGTTCGGACGTTCTGGCTGATAATAGTTGAGTTCCTGCGTGCGCCCTGGCGTGTTCGACGTACGCGCCAGCTTGCCGTTGATGAGCGTAGCGTTGATCAGGCTCGATTTGCCGACATTCGAGCGGCCAGCAAACGCGATCTCGACCCGCTCCGGATCGGGCAGAAACTCGAGCGATGGAACGCTTTTGACGAACGTCCAAGGACGTCCGGCCAGACGCTGGCCTGCCGCTAACAAGTCGGCAGCGATGTCGTCGTCCGAACGCCTTACAGAACCAATCGTCCCGTTACCAACCATCACTGAGCCGACCGATCAAAACGGAAGCGCCGCCGGAGCGAGGCCATTACTGCGGTGTCTCGGTTTTTTTGCCGCGTAGCGATGCAAAGAAGCCTTTGATGTCGGACCACTGTTTGGTGATGTTTTCACGGAACGGCACTTCGACATCGAGCTTTTTCATGATGTAGACCTGCTGAGCGATCGACAGAACGTTGTTGACGGCCCAATAGATCACGAGGCCGGCTGGCGCAGTCGCCAGCATGATGGTCAGCATCGGCGGCATGAATGCGAAGACCTGCTGCTGGATCGGATCGGGCGGCGGCGGCGAGAGCTGCATCTGGAGCCACATCGTGATGCCCATCACGATCGGCCAGATGCCGAGTACAAGATAGTCCGGCACCGCATAGGGCAGCAGCCCGAACAGGTTGAACAGCGACGTCGGATCGGGCGCCGAGAGATCCTTGATCCAGCCGTAGAACGGCGCATGCCGCATATCGATGGTGCCGTTCAAAACCTTGTAGAGCGCGAAGAAAACCGGGATCTGCAGCAGCACGGGCAGGCAGCCAGCGAGCGGGTTGATACCGGCCTTCTGGTACAGCGCCATTAGCTCCTTGGCCTGTTTTTCCTTATCGTCTTTGTAGCGTTCCTTGAGGCGCTCCATGTCCGGCTGGACCTTTTTCATCTTCGCCATCGAGGCATAAGATGCGTTGGCCAACGGGAAGAACACAATCTTGACGATCAGTGTCACGCCGATGATCGCCAGACCGAAGTTGCCAACCGCGCTGTAGATCCAATCGAGCAGATAGAACAACGGCTTGGTAATGAAGTAGAACCAACCCCAATCGATCATCAGGTTGAACTTCGAGATGCCGAGCGACTTCTCGTAGGCATCGATGACTTTGACGTTCTTCGCGCCCGCATAGAGGCTGCTGGCGGCCTCGGCCTTCGCGCCTGGAGCGATCACCATCGGCGCCATCTCGAAGCGCGCTTCGAATTGGTCCGTTTCCGAAGGGATGCGGCGCTTGTCGACGGCGAATGTCGCCGAGAACTTTTCCGTTTGCGGCGGGATCAGCGCGGCCGCCCAGTATTTGTCGGTGGTGCCGAGCCAGCCGCCGGTCAGATCGCGCGTCGTGTCGCGGAAACCGGCGCCCTTATCATCTTTGGAGGCGAAACTCGCATAGGTCTGCTCGACGAGTCCCTTCTCGCCGACCCAGCCGATGAGACCTTCATGGAGCACATAAGTCGAGTGATCGACCGCTGGGCCGTCGCGGAAAATGCGACCAAACGGGCGCAGCCCGATCGCCTGTCCGGTGTTGTTCTGCACCGTATTGGTCACCGTGAACATGTAGTTCACGTCGACCGCAATCTTGCGGCTGAATATGAGGCCCTCACCGTTGTCGAAGCGCAGCTCGATCGGTGTTGCCGGCGTGAGTGCCGCCGCGCCGACACTCGACCAGACGCTTTCGCGATTGGGCAGCTTGACCGTCGTGCCGGGCTCGGCCGCCCAGCCGAAGTCGGCGAAATACGCCAACGGCGCTTCGGTCGGGGAAAACAGAACGATCTGGGGGCTCTTTGGGTCGACCTTTTCGTGGTAATTGACGAGGCGGAGATCGTCGATGCGGCCACCCTTGAGGCCAATCGACCCTTCAAGCGTCGGCGTTTCGACTTTCACGCGCGGCGATAGCCCAATCGCGACGTCACGAGTCGTCGCCCGGATGACGCGGCCTCCGGATGCAACGGTTCCCACTGCCGGTGCCGTGGTCGGCACCGTAGCTTCGCCGGTTGCTCCAACGGTCGCAGACGGAGGTGCTCCCGCAGCTGTGCCCGGCGCGACCGCAACGCCAGCGGGGCCAGCCTGCTCAGCCTTGATCTTTTGTTCGAGCTTTTGACGCTCGCGGGCCTCGCGCATGGCGGGCTCCGCGATGAAGTATTGCCAGCCCATGATGACGGCCAACGACAATGCGATGGCCGTAATCAAGTTCGTGTTGTTGTCGTCGGGACGTGGTCTCATGGGCCTGCGGCTCGAAGGGGGGCGGGGCGGAGTGCTCGAAGGCTGCGTCTTGATCGTGCAGTGCACTAAGGCGGTTGCGCCGCGATAGGCTATAAAAATCGAACGCGCGACCCCAATCGGGAACCGCGCGCCTGGTTGCGGGGGTGTGATCGCAGATCACGCGTCACCAAGCGAGAACTTAACTGTCACACCTTCGACGTTACGGCCATAATCGGCAGTCACCGGCACTATCGCGGTTCCCGCCGCTTGGGATCAGGGCGTTCCGGCCCCCGATCGCCAGACGGAACCGGTATCGCGCCCCTCGGCTTGACCAGAGCCGTAGAGCCCTTTCCCGAAGGCTTGCGCGAACCGGCATTATTTCCCGGCTTGCCTTTGCCACCACTGGCTACTCGCCGCAGCGCTTCTGCCAAGTCGGTCTTGAGTGCTGCGAAGTCTTGATCAAAGGCAGGAGATCGCGCGACGACAACGTAGTCCATGTCGGAAGCCGCATGCGTTCCTGCAAGCTCCCGCAGTGCGGTTTTCAAACGCCGCCGGATCCGATTGCGGACGACCGCATTACCGAGCTTTTTGGTAATCGTGAACCCGAACCGAGGGCCCTCAGGGTCAGTCCGCATCTGACCAGTCGGTAGCGCGCTCGTGCCAGCCGACGCGTTCTGGTCTTGGTGCGGCACAGCCACGTCGCTTGGCACTCGCCGTTTGCCTTCCAGGACAAACCCGGCCAGGGCTGCACGTCCGCCGCCGCGAACGCGTTGAAACTCCGCCCGCGATTTCAGCGTCACAATGCCAAGTGGCAGCGGATTTTTCTCGGACGCAGGCATCATAGCGGCTCGCGTTTCCGACGCGCCATCTAATGTCGCTTCAGTTTCGGCCGCGCTGCTGTTTGGTAGCCTTCCGCCGACGCGGGGCGTCAGGCGGAGAGCCGCTTGCGACCTTTGGCCCGTCGGCGGGCTAGAACGCGGACGCCGCCGGGCGTCAGCATGCGCTTGCGAAAGCCGTGGCGGCGTTTGCGCACGAGGCGGCTTGGCTGATAGGTACGCTTCATGGTCGTCTCCGTAGCGTCGTCGTGTTTGGCCTCGAACGAGGCCGGAATTTCACAAGTTTCGCATGTGACTCGCAGTTCCAAGGCCATTTCGGTCGCACGAACGATCGGCGCATCATGGGAATCTGATATTTCGAAGTAGCGGCGTATAAGAGCTAGGCCTAGCAAAGTCAAACTCGACCCGACACTCAACCCGCTGCTTGCCTGTTTCGGGGGGCGAATCCTCGTCGACTCGAGATACTTTGGCCTCGAGTGTGTATGTGACGGACATTGGTAAGCCCTCGTTAAAGGTCGCCCCCGCCCGATGAGCCTCCCCGAAAGCGACGCCGATTATCTTAAACAACCCGACAATAGCCCACCGGATCGCCGCCAGCCGAACCCAGCTGGGTCGCGGGCCGGGCGACTGTTGTGGGTCGCGTTGGTGCTCGCCATTGCGATCGCGGCCGCCGTGCTGCAAGCCGACGCTGTCGTGTCGTACAAAACGCTTGGGCTCAACTAGTCGACAATTTTGGCATGGGTGAACGCCAACCCGATCGCAGCAATCGCCGCTTATGCGGTATTGTATCTGACAGTCGCTATGCTGTTCTTGCCTGGTAGCAGCCTGTTCGTGCCAGCTGCCGGACTGCTGTTCGGTGCCTGGATAGGCCCGTTCGTGGCGTGGTTTGCTTCGATGCTGGCAGCAACCGCCGCTTACGGCGTCGCGCGCTTCTTCGCCATGCGGATACTGCCTGATCACTGGCCACTTCTGGCTCGGTTGCGCAGCGGCTTCAAACGGCGCGCCTTCGGAACGATGCTGTTCTTGCGCCTCACGCCCGGGCTATCGTTCGCCATTTGTAACGCTGCGCCAGCGGCCCTCGCGGTCCCATTCAGGACCTATTTTCTTGGTTCGGCGATCGGCCTCGTGCCATCGCGGATTGCTTTGGCGATGGCCGGCGCTGGCATAGGTACGGTGATCGAGGCCGAGAACACGAAGTACAGCGCTTGCCTCGCAGCAAACCTCGGTCGCGAAGCCGTCTGCCCCTATTCCATCGCGGCGGCGTCACTACTAACGCCGGAAACTGCGGCGGCCCTTGTCGCGCTGGCGATTCTCGCGTTGTTACCGCTACTGATAGATGGCTTGCCGTCGGCACAGCGTCCACCCGATCGCTCACCCTTCGATCGCTTACCGAATGGCACGCCCGGGAGCACCGATGATGTTGAAGAAAAGCCCGCCCGACGCCCGTGACGAGACGGCGCCTGACGGCGAGTATCTGAAACCAGCGTTCTGCGTGCTCGGTGCCGGGCCTGCGGGATTGGCGTTCGCGATCGCAGCAGCGTCCTGCGGCGAGCAGGTCGTCCTCATCGAAAAACACAAGCCCGGTGGTACGTCGTTGTCGTACGGCACGGTGCCCGCTGCGGCGTTGGCTGCAGCAGCCGAAGCCGCTGCCGGATTCCGCAGCGCTGCTGGATTTGGCATTGCCGCGTTCGAGCCGGTGGTCGATTGGCCGAAAGTCGCGGCCCGCACCCGCGAGACCATCGCCGCTCTCGCCCCCAACGCTTCGGCAGAGCGCCTGTCCGGGCTCGGCGTAAGGGTCATCGCGGCCGCTGGCCGTTTCATCGACCACAAGACGCTGGCCGCTGGCGAACACCGCATCGAAGCCCGACGGTTCGTGATCGCGACGGGGACCTCTCCGGCCATGCCCGAGATCAAGGGGCTGCGCGAATTGCCGGTTTTTACGACGGAGACGATCTTCGACAACCGTGAGCCGATCGACCACCTCGTCGTGATCGGCGGCGGGCCAGCTGGCTGCCAGCTGGCCCAGGCCCACCGCCGCCTCGGCGCGCGGGTTACCGTGATCGAGCAAGGCCGCATTCTTGCTCGCTTCGACCCGGAGTTGACCGAAGTCGTGCGCAACGGCCTCACCACCGACGGCATCAAGATCCATGAAAACGCCAGGGTCGAAGCGGTCGCCGGTGCGCCACGCCGGATCGAGGTTCAAGGCCTGATCGACGGCAAGCCCGCCCGCATCGAATGTTCGCACGTGTTGATCGCCTGCGGCCGCAAGCCGGTGATCGCCGACATCGGCCTCGATCTCGGCAAGGTGGCCGTCACGTCGGACGGTGTGAAGGTCGATCGCCGACTGCGCACGTCGAACCGGCGGATTTATGCCATCGGCGACGTCACCGGCCATCCCCATTCCAACCAACGCGCCGAGTACCACGCCCGTCAGCTCGCGACCGCGCTGGCCCTTGGTCGGACGGCGCCGGTCGACAGCCGGACGATCCCAGTTGCGATCTACACGGATCCTGAACTCGCCCAGGTCGGGCTGACGGAGGCAGAAGCACGCAAACTCTACGGCCGGATCGAGGTCCACCGCTTTCCGCTGCGTGAGAACGTCCGCGCCGTCGCAAGCCGTCGTACCGATGGCCACATCAAGGTAACGGCAGACCGATCCGGGCGTATTCTCGGGGTGGGCATCGCATGCCGGTCGGCTGCCGAGTTGATCGACGTGTGGTCACTCGCCATATCGAAGCGTATGACGCTGGCCGACATGGCGGGATGGCTCGCGCCGCACCCGACATTAGGCGAGGTTAACCGTAAAGCTGCTACGCACCGTCCAACGACCATCTCACGATATTCGGCCAGCCGCGCTTGGGGCAAACTGCTGGCCCGGCTGGGTTGACGGGTGATCGATTCGAGACCGGTTCAGGCACAACTTAGCGATCCGAAGATTCAAGCGAGGTGACCCCGTCGTGGCTCGGGACGGAAGTGAGCATCCGGATGCGACGCCCGAACCGCGCCCGGCTTCGGCGCCAGACGCACAACCGCGCGCCGTGCAGATCAGCGATCCGCTTGCGGGTCTGCTGCTTCGGTTGCCGTCTGCGCTGAACGGCCTGCAGGCGCGGCTGCTGCTCATGACCGCGATTTTCGTCATGCTCGCCCAGCTGTTGATCTTCGTGCCGACGCTCGCTGCTTTTCGCCTCAACTGGCTCGACGAGCGCCTGCAGGCCGCCCAACTCGCCGCAATCGCTGCCGACAGCTATCCCGGCGGCGCCGTGCCGTCGGGCGTCCGTGCCGAATTGCTGCGAACGGCACAAGTCAAGGCGGTCGCGTCGCGCAGCGGCGGATTGCGGCGGCTCGTTCTGCCGGTCGACGACGACATGAAAATCGACGCCCACTTCGACCTTCGTCAATCGCCCGAGAGCTGGGTCGGTCAGTCGCTGTCGCAGCTGTCTCTTTACCGCGACACGATCGCGACCCTGCTGACACCCGACCGGACCATCCGCGTTCTTGGCCAGATCGGCGAAGACGCCAACGACCTGATCGAGATCGTTCTTCCCGAAGCGCCGCTTCGAGCAGCGCTGGTCAAACAGACGTGGTCGATTTTTTGGGTCTCTGTTCTGATTTCGCTGTTGTCTGCGACGTTGGTTTACCTGTCGATCTACTGGCTCATTGCCCGTCCAATCGAGCGTCTGTCGCGCAATATGCAGGCGTTCAGCCGGAGTCCCGAAGACCGCAGCCGCATCATCACCCCGTCCGGGCGGTCAGACGAGATCGGCACCGCCGAAACCGAACTCAAAGCGATGCAGACCGAGCTGTCCGACCTCTTAGCGCAGCGGGCGCGGCTTGCTGAACTTGGCCTCGCCGTCAGCAAGATCAACCACGACCTGCGCAACATGCTGTCGTCAGCCCAGCTGATTTCCGACCGTCTGACCGCGATACCCGATGCGACGGTCCAGCGGTTTGCGCCCAAGCTGATCGCATCGCTCGACCGCGCCATCGGTTTTTGTAACGAGACGCTTCAATTCGGCAAACCGACCGAAGCGACGCCGCGACGCGAGTTGTTGCTATTGGCCCCTATCGTCGAGGAGGTCGGCGATGGTCTCGGGCTGCCGCGCGACGGGGCAGGCGACTCTGGCACTGCCGATTGCCGTGCTATCGAATATGTCAGCGCGTTCGATGCCGGATTACGGGTCGATGCCGACCATGACCACCTGTTCCGGATCCTGGCAAACCTCGTGCGAAATTCCGTTCAAGCCATCGAACACGAGGCCGAAAGCGCCGCGGGATCTGGCCTCGCGCACTCTGGCTCCGCGATCGGTCCGGGCCGCATCACCGTCACGGCAACGCGCGAACACCGCCGCACCCTGATCGAGGTCCGCGACAATGGACCGGGCATTCCTGAAAAATCGAGAGCGACGTTGTTCCGGGCTTTCCAGTCGTCCAATCGCAAGGGCGGTACCGGCCTTGGCTTGGCGATCTCAGCCGAACTTGCAGTTGCCCACGGTGGCCGGTTGCGTTTGCTCGACACGGAACGCGGGGCAGCGTTTGCACTCGAGATACCAGATCGGACCGTGTCGTGATGCCATCGTGCGAAAGCGGCAAGTGACACCATGTTTGTTCGAAACGCTAATTCGCAACGCCGCAGCCAGAGGTAGACATGCCACTCGACGACAGCCCCGAACACAACCGCGAACCGTCGCTCAATGTCCTTGGCCAAAAGCTCGAGTCGTGCACGCGCGCGCCGCTGACCGGCTTTTTCCGCGACGGCTGCTGCGAGACCGGCCCGCATGACGCTGGCCGCCACGTCATCTGCGCCGAGGTGACAGCCGACTTTTTGGCGTTCTCGAAGTCGCGCGGCAACGACCTCACGACCCCGCGCGAAGAATATCGGTTTGCCGGTTTGAAACCGGGCGATCGCTGGTGCCTGTGTGCGGAGCGTTGGCGCGAGGCTTTTCTCGCTGGGATGGCGCCGCGCGTGGTGTTGCGTTCGACCCACATGGCAGCGCTGCGCACCGTCACGCTAGACGATCTGAAGCGTCATGCGTTGGACCTCGTGTGATGGAGACCACCAGCCCCTCCGAAGCCCCCGCCTCCAGCGCACCCGCTTCGACCAACCGCCCGATCCCGTTCGACAACAGCTATGCCCGCTTGCCGGAGCGGTTCTATGCACGGCTCCCGCCGACGCCGGTGCGTGCGCCGAAGCTGATCAAAGTCAACGCTGGCCTTGCCGCCGAACTGGGGATCGATCCGGCGTGGCTCGCCTCGCCTGACGGGGTGGCGACGTTGGCTGGCAATCACATCCCCGAGGGGGCCGAGCCGATTGCGACGGCCTATGCTGGCCACCAGTTCGGTGGCTTCGTCCCGCAACTTGGCGACGGTCGCGCTATCCTGCTCGGCGAAGTGATCGGCCGCGATGGCATCCGTCGCGACATCCAGTTGAAAGGCGCCGGGCCGACGCCATTCTCCCGTCGTGGCGATGGCCGGGCAGCACTTGGGCCTGTGCTGCGCGAATACATCGTCAGCGAGGCGATGGCCGCGCTCGGAATTCCAACGACCCGGGCATTGGCCGCCGTGACCACCGGAGAGCCGGTGGTGCGTGATTACGTGCTGCCCGGCGCCGTATTGACCCGCGTCGCCCAAAGTCACATCCGCGTTGGAACGTTCCAATATTTCTCCGCGCGCGGGGACACCGACGGGCTGCGCGCGCTGGCCGATCACATCATTGCGCGCCATTATCCTGATGCGGCGGCAGCATCGAAACCCTACCGCGCCCTGCTCGACGCCGTCATTGCCAAGCAAGCTGCGCTTGTCGCGAGTTGGATGCACGTCGGCTTCATCCACGGCGTAATGAATACCGACAACTGTCAGATCGCCGGAGAGACAATCGACTATGGGCCGTGTGCGTTCATGGACGAGCATCACCCGGGGACGGTCTTCAGTTCAATCGATCACAACGGGCGGTATGCTTACGGCAACCAGCCGCGTCTCGTACAGTGGAACCTCGGCCGTCTTGCCGAGGCGTTGCTGCCGCTATTGGCGGCCGACGAGAGCGTGGCAACCGCAGAGGCGCAAGGCGCAGTCGATGCCTTCGCGGCCCGCTTTGACGCGGCATACTGGTCCGGCTGGGGCCGCAAGCTCGGCCTTATCGAGGTGCGCGAAACCGATAAGCCACTCGTTTTGACGCTGTTTGGCGCGATGGCCGAGGGTCACGCCGACTTCACGCTGACGTTCCGCCGACTTGCAGAAGCTGCCGACGGCGGCAGTCCCGGTGAAGCAGCCTTCGCGGCGCTATTCAATGATCCTGCCCGGATCCTCGATTGGCTGCCCGAATGGCGCGAACGGCTCACCGCCGATGGTGCCGCACCCGTCTGGCGTACCACCGCGATGCGCGCGGCAAACCCGGCGTTCATCCCCCGCAATCACCGCGTGGAGCAGGCGATCACCGCTGCCGTCGAACACGACGACTACGACCCGTTCGAACGATTGGTGGCCGTATTGGCACGCCCGTTCGAGGATCAGCCCGAACACGCCGATCTGATGACCCCGCCACAGCCGCATGAGATCGTCAAAGCGACATTCTGCGGGACGTAACCTTCGGCCGCAGCGAACCTGGAGCCCCGCCATGCCGGATATTGCGACCGATACGCCAGCGTCCAGTTTGCCGCTGGCAACCCGCCGCGAGCACGACCTTATCGGCGACCGGGATGTTCCGGCGGATGCCTACTACGGCATCCATACGCTGCGCGCGCTGGAGAATTTCCCCATCACCGGTACGCCGATTTCGATCTACCCGGGTCTCGTGCGCGCCCTGGCCTCGATCAAAATGTCTGCCGCCCGCGCCAACCATGAATTGGGCCTCCTCGACGCAAAACGAACCGAAGCTATTGTCGCTGCGTGCCTCGAGATCCACGGCGGCGCGCTGAGCGACCAGTTCGCTGTCGACGTGATCCAGGGCGGAGCTGGCACATCGACGAACATGAACGCCAACGAAGTCATCGCCAATCGTGCGCTCGAGCTTCTCGGCCACGCCAAGGGCGACTATGCGGCGCTGCACCCCAACGAGCACGTCAATCTCAGCCAGAGCACCAACGATGTCTACCCGACCGCTCTGAAGATCGCCGCCCATGAAGGTGTGCTCGAACTCGTCGAGGCCATGGCTTACTTGCGGCGAGCCTTCGAGGCAAAATCGGCCGAATTCGCCGACGTCATCAAGATGGGGCGCACGCAGCTGCAAGACGCCGTGCCGATGACACTCGGCCAGGAATTCTCGACATATGCCGTCATGTTTGGCGAGGACGAGATGCGCCTGCGCGAGGCCGTCGCTTTGCTGTGCGAGATCAACATGGGCGCGACCGCGATCGGCACGGGCATCAACTCTCATCCCGATTACGCCGCAACCGTATGCCGCCACTTGCGCCACATTACCGGCCTGCCTGTCGTCACCGCGATCAACCTGATCGAAGCCACGCAAGACTGTGGCAGCTTCGTCCAAGTGTCTGGCGTGCTCAGGCGGGTTGCTGTTAAATTATCAAAGATCTGCAATGACTTGCGGTTGCTGTCGTCTGGCCCGCGCGTCGGGTTGGGCGAAATCAACCTGCCCGCGGTTCAGGCCGGCTCAAGCATCATGCCGGGCAAGATCAACCCGGTGATCCCCGAAGTCGTCAACCAGATCGCATTCGAAGTCATCGGTAACGACGTCACGATCAGTTTTGCCGCCGAAAGCGGCCAGCTCCAGCTCAATGCTTTCGAGCCGATCATCGCTCACAGCCTGTTCAAGAGCGTCACGCACCTGAAGGCAGGGTGCCTCACGTCGGCCGACCGCTGCGTTGGCGGTATCACGGCAAATCGCGAGCATTTACGCAGCGGCGTCGAGCGATCGATCGGCATGATCACCGCGCTCAATCCCTACATCGGCTATGTCAACGCGACCGAGGTGGCCCAAGCTGCACTCGCTTCGGGGCGCAGCGTGACGGACATCGTGCTCGAACGGGGGCTGATGACCAAGGCGCAACTCGACGACATCATGCGGCCGGAGATACTGACCAAGCCGCGCGCGATCAGTGTGCCAGCCACACTTCGGCCGGTCTGAACCGTCGCCGAGCTGAGGCGCGTTTCGCTGAGTGTTACGTCACTAAATTTTGGGTTCCGACCTCGTCGTCCAGCCGCTATCAGATACCGGCCGCGCTTTAGTGCTGGCCGTCGGATTTCACACGTGAGGCTCATATGCGTTGGATCATACTGACCGCGACCCACCTCGCCACACTCGCGTTCGGCTTTGCGCTCGGCGTCTATTATCTGCCGATCCTGACGGCTCCACCTGGACCGACCAAAGCCGAAGTAGAGGCCGCGACGAGGTCGGTTGAATTCAAGGGCCGCTTCGAGCGCAACCTCAAAGGCAGCGACCCGATCCATTGGGGCGAGGGCGAGGTCATGGTCGGCCGCAGTCAGATCGTCCATGTGGGGAGGCTAGCTCCCGGCCCCGACTATAAGTTGTACCTCGTGAAGGGTTTCGTCGACACCAAGGACGGATTTCTGAAGGTCAAGAAAGACGCCCGGCTGATCGCCGACATCAAGACCTTCGAAGGTTTCATCGCCACCGTACCGTCCGGGACCGATATCGCAGCCTACGACACCGTGCTGGTGTGGTGCGAAGCGTTCAGCCAGTTCATTACAGCTGCGAAGTATCGCTAATACTCGCCGTTAGACGTCGGCGACACCGGCCAGGCTGATTCTCGCGGGTGAACAAAAGTCCGTGACCGACCCGTGCAGCCCGGAGCACACCGTTGATTTCAAACGACTTTGCTTCGCTCCATAAGGATTGCGCCATCCGGCTATAAGACGAAGTCGATTGTTCTGATCGGTCTCCTGCGAGATAGTGCCACTCGCAGACGAGAGCTGCATAATAAACCAAGGAGCAAAAATCATGAAGATCTGGAACAAGCCACAGGTTCGCGAGCAGGCCGTTGGCATGGAAGTGACCGCCTATCTCCCAGCCGACATCGACCTGATCTAAATTCAGGGTCGACGCCCGGCGATCCGGGCAAGATCAGGCGGTTGCCGGCGTCCCCGGCAGCCGCTTTTTTTTTGCGTCAAGTTACGCGACGGTCGGCCAGACTAGCCGGGATGGGTTTCCAGGAGGACCTGCTGAAGACTCACCGGGTCGGGTAACATCATAGCGGTTTCGCTGATGCGAAAAATCGACTAAGGCCCGCTCCCGACCCCGAGCCAGAGCGAGTGCCATCCTATGAAATTTTTCGTCGATACCGCCGACGTTGCCGAGATCAAGGATCTGGCTGCGAGCGGCCTGCTCGACGGCGTAACGACGAACCCGTCGCTGATCGCCAAAACCGGGCGCGATTTCAAACAGACGATCGCAGAAATCTGCGCGGTGATCGAGGGGCCGGTCTCCGCCGAGGTGGCGGCGGTCGACGCCGAAGGCATGATCCGCGAAGGGCGCATCCTGGCCCAGATTGCGGATAATGTCGCGGTCAAGGTTCCGCTGACGATGGACGGCCTCAAGGCTTGCCGCGTGCTGTCGGCCGAGGGCACGATGGTCAACGTCACGCTGTGCTTTACGGCCAATCAAGCGCTGCTCGCAGCGAAAGCTGGCGCGACCTTCGTGTCGCCGTTCATCGGGCGGCTCGACGATATCGGCCTCGACGGGATGCAGGTCATCCGCGAGATCCGCGCGATCTACGACAACTATGACGACCTCGCGACCGACATTCTTGCCGCCTCGATCCGCACCGTGAACCACGTCAAAGACGCCGCAATCGCCGGCGCCGACGTTGCGACGATCCCGCCGGCAATTCTCAAAGCCCTGGTCAATCATCCGCTGACGGACGCCGGGCTGGCGACGTTTATCGCGGACTGGAAGAAGACCGGCCAGACCATCTCGTAATGGAATTCGAAACGTCGACACTCGTTCTTCTACTGATGGCGGCATTCGCAGCGGGCTTCGTCGATTCGATTGCGGGCGGCGGCGGTTTGATCTCGCTTCCAGCGCTCTTGCTTGCAGGGGTACCGCCGGTCGAGGCGGTGGCAACCAACAAGCTGCAATCGACGTTCGGTTCGGGCATGGCGACGTGGCGGTTTTGGCGCGGGGGGCACATCGACGTGTCTATGCTGCGCCCTGCTGTTGCCGCATCGTTCGTTGGCTCGGTCGCCGGAGCTATGGCCCTGGCGCTGATCGATGCGTCGATCCTGTCGCGGTTGATGCCGATCGTGCTGGTTGCGATTGCACTCTATTTCGCGCTCGCGCCGTCTGCTGGCGACTTGCCGAGAACGGCGCGCCTGACACCGTTCGCCTTTGCGGTAGGGTGCGCGGCACCTATCGGGTTCTACGACGGTATTTTTGGACCCGGAACCGGCTCGTTTTTTGCCGCTGCTCTGGTCGCGCTCGCCGGATTGGATCTGCTCAAAGCGACGGCGCACACCAAGGCCCTCAATTTCGCATCCAACGTCGGGAGCCTCGCGGTTTTTTTGTTTGGCGGGCATTTGCTTTATGGGGTCGGGCTGATGATGGCGGTCGGACAACTGGCCGGGGCGCGGCTCGGAGCGGGGGCTGCCATCAAGAACGGCGCGGGTTTGATCCGGCCGTTGATCGTGGTCGTGACCGTGCTGGTGGCGATCCGGCTGCTGATGCGGTAAACGGATCGGAAACTGCCGCTCAACGCTCGACGAAAGCGCGCTCGACCACGTAATGGCCAGCCTCGCCGGTATTGCCCTCGACGAACCCGCGACCGTTTAAAATCGCCCGCATGTCGCTGACCATTTGCGGGCTGCCGCACAACATGACGCGATCGTGCGCGACGTCGATCGGGCTCAAACCGAGATCAGCTGTCAAGCTGCCCGACGTGATCAGATCGGTCACGCGGCCCTGATGCGCGAACGGTTCGCGCGTGACGGTCGGATAATAGATCAGGCCATGGCGGATGGTTTCGCCGAGCAAATCGTCATTGGGCAACGCGTGGGTGATGCGGTCGCCGTAGGCGAGTTCGGCGACGGTTCGGCAACCGTGAACCAGAACGACGGTGCGAAACCGTTCGTAGGTCTCGGGGTCCTTGATGATGCTCAAGAATGGCGCAAGGCCAGTGCCGGTACTTAGCAGGAACAGGCGCTTGCCGGGCAAGACATAGTCGAGCACGAGAGTGCCAACGGGTTTGCGGCCGATCAGGATCAGGTCACCCGGGGCTATATTGCGCAGACGCGATGTCAACGGCCCGTTTGGAACCTTGATCGAGAAGAACTCGAGCTGGTCTTCGTAATTGGCGCTCGCCATCGAGTAGGCGCGCAACAGCGGTTTGCCGTCGACCTCGAGGCCGATCATCGTGAACTGCCCGTTGCGAAACCGAAACGCTGGATCGCGCGTGGTCGTGAAAGAAAATAGATCTTCCGTCCAGTGGTGGACGGTCAAAACGCTTTCCGAATTGTATGCACTCACGCAGTCATTCTCCCCGCTGACCCACTTTCGAAGTGTCAACATACATTGACATTTCGATCGGAGAAAGGGGTTCAGTTGTCGAACAGCTCGATGCTTGGGCCGTCGCGGTCGAAATTCACCTGCTGGACGATTTCGGCCTCGCGTTCTGCGATCGTGCGGCCCGGCGCCGAAGGGCCACAGCTGACGAACGCCTTGCCGATGACGGGATAATACCGCAGGCGCCGCGCCATCGTCCCGCGAAGATCCATTGCTGCAATCTCGAGGCCCTCGCGGGCGAAGTAGCGCTCCACGAAGTCGGCGTTGGCGTGGCCGAAGTTGCGCGGGCCAAGCAGGATGTTGGCGCCGCCAAAAACTTTGATTTCGAGCCGGGTCCGCTTCGCGCCGCGCGCGATGAGTTCGTTGGTCAGGCGCTCGATCGAATAGCTGCCGTAGCGCAGTATGGGGCTCGGGAGAGTGCGGCTCGGCAGGTGTCCGCCCGGCGCGGTTTGGGCGGGCAAGACGAAGTGGTTCATCCCGCCGCAACCGATTTTCGGATCGCGCATGCAGACCGCAACGCAGGAGCCGAGCAGCGTCGACAGCACCTCATTTGGCCGCGCGCTGACATAGTAGTCGCCTTGGCAAACCGACACGACCATCGCGTTGAGCCGCGTATCGAAGAAGCGGCGGCGCTTGGGGTCGCCTCCGTCGATCAGATCGGGGTCGAGATGGGCCGTTGTCTGGCGCTTGTCGAAGTCATCCATGTTCATCGCGAGGCCAAAAGCCCGCTCTCCGTTCCCGGTTGCAACGACCGTCCCTTCGACGGGGCTTCGGCAATGAAGACCGCAAGGTGCTGCAGATCGATCTCATATTGCGAAGCACCGATATCCACGGCGGCTTTGGGCATGCCGTAGATCAAGCAGGTGTCGGCGGATTGCGTTGCCGTAATCGCTCCGGCGCGATGCATCTCGGCCAAGCCTTTTGCGCCGTCGCGGCCCATTCCGGTCAGTATGATGCCAACGCCAGCCGCGCCTGCGGCCGCAGCCACTGAATGAAACAGGATGTCGGCGGAAGGTGCCACGCCGGGTTGATCGGTGCGCGGGCGCAGGCGGCAGACATAGCTCGCGCCACGGCGCTCGATCTCGAGGTGGTGGTTGCCCGGCGCGATCACCGCGAGGCCGGGGGCGAGTTCGAGACCGTCTGACGCCTCGCGGACGTCGATGCGGCAGGCCAGATCGAGCCGGTCGGCGAACGAGCGGGTGAAGGAGGCCGGCATGTGCTGCGCGATGACAATGGGCGGACAGTCGAGCGGCAGCTCGGGCAGCGCCGTGCGCAGTGCCTGGACGCCGCCGGTTGACGCGCCGATCGCCACGATCCGACCGGTCGGCCAAGCGCGGCGCGCGGGCGACGGGCGAAGGTTTGGCATCGTTGCGCCGAAGTTGCGGCTTGGTGACCATCCTCGGGCCGCAGCTTTGACCTTCTCGACGATTTCGATCCCCGTGGCACGCCAGTCCTCTGGCGAGCCCGGCGCTGGCTTGGCGACGATGTCGAATGCCCCGATCGACAAAGCCTTCAGCGCCGTTTCCGAGCCGTGCCGGGTTAGCGCGGAGACCATCACGACCGGCATCGGCCGCAGCCGCATCAGCCGCTCGAGGAAGTCAAGCCCGTTCATCAGTGGCGTGGCGACGTCGAGCGTCAGCACATCGGGTTCGAGGTCTTTGATGCGGTCGCGGGCTTCGAATGGGTTGCTGGCCGTGCCGACGACCTCGATTGCGGGATCGGCCGACAACGTGAGCTGGAGAAAGCCGCGCATCAGCGCACTGTCGTCGACGCACAGGACGCGAATAGGTTTCACGCGATCCTCTCATACACGCTGCGGCTGACCGGCCGGAAACGGCTGGACAGACTGAGAAGAGATTCCGAATGACCGCAATACAATAGGCCGCCAATGCCGAGGACACTGGCGAAGCGGTCGAACAGCTGGCGCTGCGCTGCGCGGTCGAATTAGATGACAACATTGCGGCAGAAGATAACGTCGAACGGCCCCTGGAACGGCCACTCATCGTGGAGATTGAGCTGTTTGAATGTAACGAGGCGTTTCAGATCTGAGACGATCTCGGGGTGCCCGTTGCGTGGACCGACAGACGGCTGAAGATAGCGTTGCTTGAGACCGCTGGAGAGCGGCGCCATGTCGCTCGGTTCATAGCGGGCCGTCACGGCTGTTGCTAAAACCTCGCTGTCGATGTCGGTGGCGAGGATCTTGACGTCCCAAGTGTCGGCTGCCGATCGTGGACTGGTCCTGCCGTGCGTATTCCTATCATGCCCAGTCCGAACGTGCCCCGTCGCATCGACCGCCGACAACATGCCATCGACCGTCATCGCGATCGACCACGCTTCCTCGCCGGTCGAGCAGCCCGCCGACCACAGCCGGATCCGCGTCGTCTGTTCGGCGCGTTTGCGGCGGATGATGTCTGGAAGCGCAACATCGCGCAGGTGATCGAAGTGGTGGGCCTCGCGGAAGAACGACGTTTTGTTGGTGGTCAAAGCATTGATCAGCGGCTCGATCTCGGCTTGGCCCTCTCGACCGTTCAGCAGCCGACGGTAGTCTTCGACGGAGCGCAGATCGAGCGCTTTCAGGCGCTTTTGGACGCGGCGCAGAACCATACTGCGCTTAAAGTCGGCGATGACGATGCCGGCATGCTCGTAGGCGAGCCGTCCGAAGAAGTGGAATTGGGCGTCGGTCAGCGCGGGGCCGTGGCTGGCGTGTGCGGGCTCGTGGCGTTGCCCGTCACCGATCGCGCCGCCGTCAATGCCGTCGTCCTTGATTCTGTCGCCGATTATTCCGTCACGATCGCCTGCGTATCGCGGCGCACGTTCGCTGCACTACTCGGGCGCTGGCACCGACGCACTTCCGCTGCGTCGCGTTACGTCGCGCGAGCGTAGCGGTCTCATCTGGTGGTCGCGCCGTTCCATGGCAGCTTCAGTGTCCTTGGCGATCAGTTTGCGGGAACATTGGCGAGCGGGTCGATGAGGTTCTCGGTCTCGACCAAAATCAACATGGTCCCATTGTGAGAGATCAGCCCCCTGAACAGCGGGCGGTCATTGTCGCCGTCGGCTTGCGGAACAGGCGAGATCTCGATTTCAGGTATGGCGAGGATATCGAGGACGTCGTCGACGAGGAGGCCGATCGCGCGCCCGCCGATCATCGTGATGACGATCCGCTGTGTCGGCAGCAAAACCGTTTCACGACCGCCGAACCTCGCGCGCAGGTCGCAGACCGGCACAATGCTGCCCCGCAGATTGATGACGCCACATATAAGCTTTGGAGCGCCGGGAATGTACGTGATCGTCTGGGCCATGCGGATCTCGCGCACCGACATGATGTCGACGCAATAGTGCTGGGCATCGAGCGCGAACACGACGAACTTCCGTCGCGGCTCTTTGGCGGCGGCGGCAGCCGATCCCAAAGTCGAGGTGTGGGGCAACGTCACGGCTGGCGGGAGGGACTGCACGAGCGCCCTGTTGGGCTGATCGACTGGTGATGTGACAGCTGTCATGCCGCGTTGAACTCCGGATTGAACGTGACCCGCATCGAGCGCGGCGTGCGGGCGGCCGCCATTGCCGTGCCTCGTACGAGCTGATTGACGTCAAGAATGAGCGCGACATTGCCATCGCCGAGAATGGTTCCGCCGGCAAAACCCGCTGCCGCAAGTGCAGGATCGCGAAGACTTTTGACAATGATCTGCTGATGGCCACAAACCTCGTCGACTGCGAGACCGATGACACTGCCGTCGTCGATCTCTGCGAGAACAATCGCGACACGCTCGGACTGCTGCGGGTCGGAGAGACCGAAGCGCTGCGCGAGACTGATCACTTCGATCTGCTTGCCGCGAACTTCGATGACTTTGCAAGAGCCGGGCACGTTGAGGATCGCGGAGCGGCGCACGACCATGCACTCGATAATGTGGGCGATCGGGAGCAAGTATGTTTCCGACCCGCAGGTCAGCTTCATGGCATCGAGCACGGCGAGCGTCATGGGCAATGAAATGATCGTGGTCGTGCCGATGCCGCGGCCGGAGCGTATCTGAATGTGACCGCCAAGTTTGCGGATGTTTTGATGGAAGACGTCCATACCGACGCCCCGACCGGCGATGTCGGAAATTGTTTTGGCTGTGCTGAGGCCAGGGCTGAAGATCAAGTTGTCGATCGCTGCTTCGTCAAGTTCGGTACCTGCGGGCACGATGCCCATCGCGATGGCGCGACCGAGCACGGCCTCCCGGTCGATGCCAGCGCCGTGGTCAGCTACCTCGACGATGATCCGGCTGCCGCGCTGACGGGCGGACAGGCGGATGGTGCCCTGGGCTGGCTTCCCAGCCGCAAGCCGCACGTCGGGGCGCTCGATGCCGTGGAAAATCGCGTTGCGGACGATGTGCATCAAGGGGTCGGCGAGTTGCTCGACCGTCGTTTTGTCGAGTTCCGTTGTTTCACCAGTTGTGTGCAGTTCGATCTCGCGACCGAGCTGCTCGGCGCTGTCGCGGGCGACCCGGTGCATGCGGACAAAGATCGTCTGGATTGGTTGAGCACGGATCGCCATCACGCTGTCTTGGAGCGTGCGTGACAGCTTCAAAAGTCCGGTTAGCGCGCGGAACAGCTGCGGATTTTGTGTCACGAGGGTTTGGTCGAGGTGCTGGAGGACCATCGCCTGCGCAATTGTGATCTCGCCGACGAGATCGACGAGCCGCTCGACACGCGGTAGCTCGACTCGGATCGAGCCGACGCGACGGTCGCTGCCTTTGCCGCGACGGTCGGCGACGTCTTCGCGGTCGCCAGCGCGCCGGTCTGTTTTAGCGGGCGGATCGACGGTCGAGACTGGGGGTGCAAGGGCGGGAACGGGCGCGGAAGTCGGCGCGGGGAATGGCGCAGAGACGGGCACCTCCACGATCTCGACCTTTGCCGAAGTGGCCGCGAAATCGAACACGGCGGCAACCGTCGCGAGTGGGGCCGACGTCGTGAGGTGGAACGTCCAGCGGAGATACAGAATGGCTGTATCGAGCTCGGCGAACGCGGGCAGGCCCGACACGTCGGCTGACACGGCGAGTTTGCCGAGGGCCTTCAAGTTGCGGACGATGGCGATCGGCTCCAGGCCACGCCGAAGCAGCTCGGGTCCGGGCTCGAAGCGGATCCGATATGTCGCTAGCTGCCCAGCGATCGGTCGGGCGACCTCCGGGCCGATGCAACAAGAGCTGTCCGTTCGAACGGTTGTCGTCGGCCCAACCGTCCGCTTCGTCTGCGCTGGCTTGGCCGTTCGTGATGCGCGGCGATCGAGTGCGGCCAAAGCCGCCATGGCGGCGGTCTCGTGGCCATCGGGCGCTTCGCTCCCGCTGCGGGCTGCTTCGGCAAGGTCGGAGAGGATGTCGGTAGCTGACAGAAGCCGCCCGGCCATACTGCGGCTGATCGTAACCCGGCCACTCCGGGCGCGGTCGAGTGCGGTTTCGAGGGCATTCGCCAACGCGACCATCCGCGCGAATTGAAACATCGCCGCGCCACCCTTGATCGAATGGATCGCGCGGAAGGCGGCATCGAGCGGCTCGCGGGACGCGGGCGCGGCGCCGAGCTCGCGCAGGTGCGCTTCGTGGCTTACAAGCAGCTCCTCGCATTCTTGAAAGTAAGTTGCTTTGAAGGGTTCGAGGCTCGACATGCGATTGCCCGTTGGAGCCGTTTTGGAGCGTCTTACTGGAGGACGGACTTGACGACTCGGATCAGATCTTCAGGAACGAACGGCTTCAAAAGCCAGCCGGTGGCGCCAAGATCGCGGCCGATCAGGCGCATATCCTCCGAGCTTTCCGTCGTCAGGAATAGTATCGGTGTGAACTCATACTCAGGCCTCTGGCGCACGCGCGACACGAACTCGAAGCCGTCCATGCGGTACATGTTGAGGTCGGTGATGATGAGGTCCGGGCTCGCAACGTCGAGGACTGCGAGGGCTTCGACGCCGTGCTCGGCGCGGAACACCTGGAAGCTGGCCGACTGCAGCGTCATCGAGACGATGTCCTGCATCGTCGGGCTGTCATCGACGATCAAGATGCGCATCACGCTGGCTCCCTAATATTGCCGTCGATATCGAGGCCAAGATCGGTAAAGGCTTGGAGTAACGCTGGAGATGGATGGCGGATGGTGACCGGCGAACCTGCCTGCGATCGCATGCGGAGGAATGCCACCAGGACCTGGATGCAGCCGGTCGACAGCCGCGCGACGTTGGAGCCGTCGATTTCGACAGCACGCGGGGAGATGCCATCAAGGGACACCTTTAGAGGGCGGGCGTGGCGCATGTCGAGGATCGCGGGTAGCGTGATCTCGACGGGTGGGATGGCTGCGACGGCATTGATAACTGACATGGTTGGTCTCAGAATTGTTTCCAGTCGCTGTCAGCGGCCACCGTGGCAGCGGACGACGACTTCCGTTTCGGCAGCCGGCTGCGAATGGATCTCGGCTGCGTCTCGGGGAGATGCTGCTCGGGCGCTGTTGCGATCGACCAACGGCGCGGTGGCGGCAAGGCGCTGCCGGGGGCCTGCTTGTTGAAGTAGGTCAGGCCGGTGTCGAAGTTGCCAATCGAATCCCACAATTCGTGGATCTGGCTCTGCGAGGTTTGCAGCGCGGAGGTCGTTTCTTGCACGAGGGTGCCGTTGAGTTGGGTCATCGCATCCATGTTCGAGACCGCTCGGCTGACCTGATCAACGCCAGTGGCTTGTTCCTGGCTCGCTGAAGCGATCTCTTCGATCAGGTCGGCGACACGTTTGACAGAGGTCGAGATCTCGGTCAGCGACTGGCCGGCATGCTTGACCAACTCGGCGCCTTCATTGACGTTTGCGTTCGAGCTTTCGATCAGCGACTTGATATCCTTCAAGGCTTGCGACGCCCGTTGCGACAGGGCGCGTACCTCGTTGGCGACGACCGCAAACCCGTTACCAGCTTCGCCCGCGCGCGCGGCTTCGACTGCGGCGTTGAGCGCAAGGATGTTGGTCTGGAACGCGATTTCTTCGATCAGCACGACAATCTCGCTGACCTGACGCGACGACTTCTCGATTTTTTCCATAGCAGTGATGGCGCGCAACGCGACTTGGCCGCTCATCGACGCGCGCTCACGCGTGGCAGCAGCCGCGACGCTCGCCTCACGCGCGTTACCAGCGTTTTGCCGCACGGTTGCGGCCATTTCTTCCATCGAAGCCGACGTCTCCTCGAGCGAGGAAGCTTGTTCTTCCGTGTGGCGGAGCAACTCGTCTGCAACCGTCAAGATACGATCCGTGGCCCCGCCGATCTCGCTGACGTGGTTGCCGACGGTGAACACGGCAACCTGCAGCTTGTCGACGGTACGGTTGAAGGCGTGGCGGAGTGGCTCGTATTCCTGGTGGAAGGGATCTTCGATGCGGCTTTTCAGGTCGCCGTTGGACAGTCCCTGCAGGGCCTCGCCGAAGCGACCGATAAACTCCGCGTGGGCTTCGCGGTGTGCTTGATCGAGCTTCTGTTGTTCGAGCTTGGCTGCTTCCTCGCGGGCTAGAACCTTCTGATTTTCGGCGCGCAGCGCTTCGGTCTGACGCAATTTGTCGGCAAAGTCGGCCAACGAGCGGGCGGATTCCCCAATCTCGTCATCGCGGTCGAGGCCCGGAATATCAAAGTCCGATTGGCCTTCGGCGAGCGCGCGATGGCCAGCGAGAATTTTCTGGTAGTGCGGCCAGACGTAGCCGACGGTGTAGATCGTCAGACCAACGACACTGCCGAGGGCAAACAGCAACAGGGAGATCACCATCAGAGACGTGCTGTCGCGCGTTGCATTCTGGCGTTCATCAACCTTACGTCCAAACCCGCCAATGGCGTCGGCTTGGCGGCTCAGCGTTGCCGATAAGGATGCAGCCGTTGCGTCGAAAGACGTTGCGTTGGTGGTCGCGACTTGTTTGTTGACGGCGATTTGATCGATCAGGACGCGAGCCGAGGCAATTGTATCGGCCACAGAGTGCTGGTTGCTGGCAAGGTCCGCCCGTGCGCTGCTTTGGCTGATATTGCGTTGGTCGAGAGCGTCGAGCTCAGCTTTCGCGGCCCGTGCGTCTGTCGTGCCTGCGACCGCCTTTTGTACCGTCAATCGTGTCAGGTCGACGATCCGCTCGCGCGCGACTGCGGCGCGCGTTTCCGCCTGTGCGCCAATGGACGTGCGTTCGTCGATCGATTTGACGTAGTGAGCCATGGCAGCGATGGCGATGGCGATCGTGAGCGCGCAGATGGTGATCGCCATTGCGGTCGACGAGCGTGCTTTGATCGAAGTCGGTAGCCAGCGGGGCATCGGGGTGTCCGTTTGCGGGGGCGAAGGAAGGGCCAGGTCGCCCGATCCGAAATAGGCAAAAATGTCTAACTTTCCGTTCGTTGCCGTGCCGTGCGCGTCCTGTTAGGTCAGGCTGCCTCAGCGGTTCGGGCAACGAGGCCGCGTTCGAAGCCAGCGACGAAGGTTGCCCCGCTGCCGTAAGCGCTCGATATCGCGAGGTAGCCGGCGTGATTTTCCAAGATCCGCTCGATGGCGGAAATTCCCAGGCCGACGCCGAATGATTTGGTGGTGAACAAGGGTTCGCGAATGCGGGCGAGGTTGCTCGGCTGGATACCGGGGCCGTTGTCTGACACCGCTATCTCGACCAAACCGCCGCTCAACCTTGTCGAAACGGTCAGGAGCGGGCGGTAGGCCTGATCGGCTTTGGCTTTGTCAGCCATTGCTTCTGCGGCGTTCGACAGCAGGTTGATCAGCACTTGCCGCATCTGGTCGGGATCAAAGCTGGCCTCTTGGTTGCCTAGGCCGAGATCGTAGCGAATGGCTGGATCGCCTTGTAGACTTCTACAGTCATCTGCGATGGTCTGCACCAGCCACGCATCGACGGCGAGCTGCTGGCGCTTCAGGACTTTTGCGCGCGATAAATCGAGCAGCTCGGTGATGATCTTGTCGCAGCGCTGGATACCCGTATTGATCCGATTGAGCTGGGCTGAAACGCCCTCGACATTGCCGCCGATCTTGCGCTCGAGGACGAAGCTCGCGGTCCGGATCGCGCCAAGCGGGTTACGAATTTCGTGAGCCACGGTCGCCGTGATCTGGCCGAGTTGCATCAGCTTGCCATGGCGCCGCAACTCATCCTGGGCAAGCACAGCCGACGTGATATCGGTGCTGAGGCAGGTGTAGCCGAGAGGTGTTCCCGTCGCGTCGTAGATGGTGGCAATGGTGCTATTGAGCCAGACTTGGCGGCCGTCCTTCGCGACGATCGACGTTTCGCCTGCCCTCAAGATACCAGCAGCGACATCGCCGTGACGATCGTTCCAGCACGGCGTGGCAGCCAGATCGCACGTGGCGTGGGCCGGCTCGAAAATGGCATGGGTTCGGCCGACGATTTCGCCGGCAGAGTATCCCGTGACGGTGCAAAACCGGTCGTTGACTGTCAGGATAGTGCCGTCTGCGGCGTAGTCGTGGCGAAGAATAAAGTGGTCGAGCGCGCGCACGGACGCGGCCGCGACGGCATCCGAAGGCAATGCCATTGACGACGGCAACGGTCTGGTGATGTCACCATCCCCGCTCGTAACGGATCCCGACACATCTCCCGTATGCACGCCGCGCGGGCGCGCCCCGTGTTGCTGGGGCGCATGTTTCGGGGCCGCGTTCAGCTGGGATGCATTTTTCCGGGGCGGCATGTGGTGACCTTCGCGATGCTCGAAAAGTCATACTAAGATCAATTCGCAACCACGGGCGTATCGACGGCAACACAAATTGTTTGGACCGCGGCTTCGTTTCGGTAATTTTCCGCTTTTATTCAATTTGCAATCAACCGCGCGCGTCAGCGGCTTGTACACTTTCGTAAACGCCTGTCTGGACTGCAAAAAACTTCAATATCAATGCTTTCGATTTAGGAAGCCTTAGACACATCGGGGTAGTGTCGACAGGACACATCAAATTTTACGGTCTAGGGGATAGCGGGATTATGGCTGACAAGAAGCTCAGGATCCTCGTCATCGACGACGAAGTGACCCAGCGGATGCTGGTTAAGGACTATCTTGAAGATGCTGGACATGTTGTCCGCCAAGCCGACGATGGACGTCGTGGCCTCAAGATGGCGACGAGCACGGGTCCCGACATCATCCTTCTCGATGTCATGTTGCCATCGATCGACGGGTTCGAACTGTGCCGCAGCCTCAAGCAGCATCCGATCACGGCAAACACCCCGGTCATCCTCATCACCGCATCGCGCGAGGGCGACGTTATTGCCCGCGGCCTTGCTGCCGGCGCCGATGATTTCGTGACCAAGCCGGTCGATTGGGAGTTCCTCGCCGACCGTGTCTCTCATGTGGCTCGCAAGTCGGTCGAGCGTTCGCATCTGTTGCACATGGTCGAATCGCGATCGGCGGCAGATGACACCAACGGCCACGCGGATGCTGGGCCGCAACCCCGCGATGAGCCGGGAGCACTTGCGCTCGACGAACTGATGCGCGGCGCCGACCTCCAGGCCAGCCACGCCGTCGCGCAGGCTGCGGCCGATATCGAAGCCTTGAAGTCCGAGTACGAGCAGGAGTTCGCCCGGCTGAGGGCTGAAAACGAGCGCCTCGTGGTGATGGCGCGAAATGCCGTGCAGATGACCCAGGCAGCAGCCGAGAAGAGCTACGCCGCTGAGGTTGTAAAGCTGCGCGCGGGGCTTGACGTCGAGGCCTCAAGCCTGCGCAGCAGGATGGAAGCTGAAACGTCCAATCTGCGCACCTTGATGGAGGCCGAGCGCCGGACCGCAAGCGAGCGCGAGGACGCAGACCGCGCCGCGCTGGCTAAGCGGAATGCCGAGCTGAAGGCGTTGCGCGAGGCATTCGACGCCGAACGGCGACGGTTTGAAAACGAGATCACTTCGCTCAGGGACCGGCTGGCCGCTCTCCCATCGCCCGCCGCCATCGAAGCACCTTGGTCGATCGTCCTACGTGCCATGACGTGGCAGGCGAGCCTCGCCAGCGCACTGACCACGCGCACCAAAGCCGCCCTCGCCGCTGGCCGGATGGAACCTGCACGCCTCGCCGATATCGACCGCACAGCAGAGACGCTTGCGACGGCGATCGGTAACGCAAAGCGCTTCGCTCATGCCATGGCCACGGCTGGCGAATGCAAGCCCGGCTCGATCCGCGTTGCAAAGCTGATTGCGGAGATCGCCAATCAGGCCAAGCCGATTGCCGCCAAAGCTCGCGTTGACCTCAGAACGCATGTCGCAGGCGACGTTCCGGCCGTGATCGCAGATGAGCAGCGGCTGCGCTACGCCTGGATCTGTCTCATCGTCAACGCCATCCGCTACACGCCACCTGGCGGACGCGTCACGCTCGAGGCGGTTGCCGATCGTGATGGCGGCATCCGATTGCAGGTTGCCGACACGGGCGTCGGCATGACAGCGGCGAAAGTCGAAGAACTCAATCGGACATTCGATACGCCAGCGGTGCCTCTGCGCGCAGGCGAACCGGCCGGCCTCGGCGTGCCGATCGCAGCGGCCCTGGCGCGACAAATGGGTGGCTCGGTGGTGTTTGAAAGCAAGCAAGGTGGCGGGACGCGGGCCGGTGTCGTGTTCCCCAGAACGCGCTGTGGTGTGAACATCCCTGAAACCCTCGCTGGCTTCAGGCTACCGATGACTGCGTCCGGCGCCCCCGAATTGGCCCTTCCTGCAGAGTGAACCGAACCATGCAAACATTACAGTCCAAGACGAAAACGGTCGAGCCAGGCGTGCTCAATCTGACGCTGCTCGAGCAGTACAAGTCGCGCAAGAACAACCTCCTCGAGCGGCTGATCAACGCCTACCTCGAAGAAGCGCCAAAATCGTTTCAGGCTTTGCGCAAGGCCATCGAAGTCGGCAGTTACGACGGCATTCGGATGCATGCGCATGCGCTCAAGTCGACGAGTTATAATCTCGGTGCGTCGCGACTGTCGAAAATGTGCCAGGAACTCGAGGTTGCCGCTTCGGCCCGCGACAACCCAAGCATCGTCGATTGCGTCAAGCGGATCGGTCCCGAGTGCTTCGAGGTCGAGCAGGCGCTGTGCACGGAACTCTATCGACTGAAGTCAGGCCCTGACGCGCCCAATGGCCAGATGGCGGTCGATGTCTTCGATCAGGACTGGAACTAATCATGACCAAGACAATCCTGGTTCTCGACGACAACGTCGAAGTCGCCCAAGGGGTGGCCGATATCTTGGAAATGTGCGGCTACACGGTCGTGCAAGTCCACGACGGACAGTCAGCGGTGACAACCTATCTGGCGGGCGGCATCGACATTGGCCTGTTCGACATCCGCATGCCGGGCATGAACGGCGTCGAGGCATTCCTTACGATCAAGCGCGAGATGCCATCGGCTGCAGTTATCTTGATGTCGGGCTATGCGGACGAAGACCTCGTCGCCAAGGCCATCGAGAACGGCGCACTCGGACTACTTTCGAAGCCGTTCGAGCCCGAAGATATGCTGAACCGCATCGAGGACATCACCCGGCAGTTGGCGGAAGCGGCCTGACCGTTGCCGGGCTGATCGTTGCTTTGCTGACCGCTGCGATATTTCCAACAGGAGCGTCGCGTGACGCAGGCCGACATCGAGCGCGCACTGAACGACATCCTCGAGAGGCGAGCCTACGGCTCACGCCTATCCGCGCCGTCCGATGGCACGTGTGCCGGGATCATCGGCGCAATCAACGCGCTGCTCGAAGATGTCGAGCGCCGCAACCGTGAGCTGACCGAACGCGTGCAGTCGCTTTCGGACGCGCGAGACGATGCGCAGACGTCGAACCTGATGCTGAAGCGGCTGAGACACGACCTCGCCCATAAAACGATCGAACTCGATCATGCGCTGCGCAAGGCGGCCGCAGCCAACAGCGCGAAGTCGCAATTTCTGGCCAACATGAGCCATGAAATCCGAACGCCAATGAACGGAATACTCGGCATGGCGGAATTGCTGTTGCGATCCGACATGGCTCCGCGCGAGCGCGAGCGCGTGTCGACGATCGCCGATAGCGGGCGCGCTCTACTCAAAATCATCAACGATATTCTTGACTTTTCGAAAATTGAATCGGGGCCTTTCAGATCGACGCGAAGCCGTTCGGTCCGCAGCGCTTGGTCCTTGATGTTGTCGAGCTGTTGCGTCCGGCTGCAGACCGTAAGGGACTGAGACTATCGGCAGAGATCGTCGACGACCTGCCCCGGTCTATGGTTGGAGACGATGGTCGCTTGCGGCAGATCGTGATGAACCTTGCGGGCAACGCCGTGAAGTTTACCGAAGCTGGATCCGTGACGGTGCGGCTTGCCGCGCGTCGCGGTGCTGGCGGTGCTGCCGATATCCGCATCGACGTGATCGATACCGGCGTCGGGATACCGCCCGACAGACTTGACGACGTGTTCGAGAAGTTTAGCCAAGCCGACAACACCATGAGCCGGAAATTCGAAGGCACCGGCCTCGGGCTGTCGATCAGCCAACTGCTGGCAACGCGCATGGGCGGAGCGATCCGCGTGAAAAGCGAATTGGGCCGCGGATCGACGTTCCGCTTGGCGCTGCGCTTGCCGATTGCGGAGACCGGCACAGCAGCGGACCAAGCTGGCGTTGCTGTCAGCGCGGCGAAGTCGAGCCCTGTGACGGGAGCGCCTGCCGTCGATGGCCGTGGTAAGCGGGTGCTGGTCGTCGACGACAGCGCGGTCAACCGTGAGGTCGCCGCCGCATTCCTAGAAGACCTGGGTTGCGCCGTGGGATTTGCAGCGAACGGTCAAGAGGCCATTGACGCTGCAACAACTTCAAAGTTCGATCTCGTGCTGATGGATTGCCAGATGCCGGTGTTGGACGGCTTTGCGGCGACGGCGGCGATCCGTGCGCGCAACACCGGCGCAACGCGGTCCGATGTGCCGATCGTCGCGCTGACGGCGAATGCGTTCGCGAGCGACCGGGACCGATGCTTAGCTGCCGGTATGGACGACTTTTTGGCAAAGCCGTTCATGCCCGATGCGTTCGAGGCGTGCGTCGGGGGCTGGCTGTTGCGCAGCGGACCTAAAACAACCGCAGCGGCTCGATTGGCGGTCTAAGTCCCTGTCATATTATAGGCAGCCAGCACGGCTTTGTTGACGATGTCGGTATCCTGCGAGCCCAGCGTGCAGATTTGCACGGGGTATTCGAGGCCGACGAGCAGCGGCCCGATCACCATCACGCCGGAGCCAAGCTCGCTCAGCATCTTGGTCGAGATCGAGGCGGCGTGGAATGCTGGCATGACCAGCACGTTCGCTGCATCTGTCAGGCGGCAGAACGGGTAGAATTTCATCATCTCGCGGTTGAGGGCGACGTCGGCGGCCATTTCGCCGTCGTACTCGAAGTCGACGCCGCGCTCGTCGAGCAGTTCAACGGCGCGTCGCACGCTCTCGGAGCGCTCGCCGCGCGGCTGTCCGAATGTCGAATAGGCGAGCAGCGCGACGCGCGGTTCCATGCCGAGCTTGCGCGCGGCGCGAGCGGCTTCCATGGCGATGTTGGCCAGTTGTTCGGACGTCGGCATGTCGTGGATCGACGTATCGGCAATTAGGACGGCGCGACCACGCGACAAGGCAAGCGAAACGCCGATGACGTGGCGACCGGGGCGGGCGTCCATCACGCGGCGGACATCTTGATAGACGCTGGTAAAGTTGCGCGTCACTCCTGACACCATGGCGTCGGCGTGGCCGTGGACGACCATCAACGCTGCAAAGATGTTACGATCATTGGTGACAAGGCGGAGACAATCGCGGCGCAAGTATCCCCGACGTTGAAGGCGAGCCGAGAGGTAGTCCGTGAATTCCTCGGTGTAGGGCGAGGATCGGGTGTCGAAGAGCTGATACTCGGGCCGTAAGGGAATGCCGAGCGCGTCGAAGCCTTCCTGGATGCGCTCACGCGTGCCGACAAGAATGGGGACGCCGAAGCCTTGCGAGAAGAACGTATGGGCCGCGCGCAGGACTGTCAGGTCTTCGCCCTCGGCGAAAATCACGCGTTTGGGCTCGGCGCGGACCTTGTCGAAAGTTGATTGTAGCCAACCGGCGACAGGGTCGAGGCGGCCCTTCAGCCGGGCGACATAGCCATCCATGTCAACAATTGGCTTGCGCGCGACGCCGGAATCCATCGCGGCGCGGGCCACGGCCGGCGGAATGTGGGTCAACAATCTCGGGTCGAACGGGGCGGGGATGATGTAGTCGGGTCCGAAACTTGGCCGGCGGCCGTGGAAGGCGGCGGCGACCTGGTCGGGCACCTCTTGGCGGGCGAGGTCGGCAAGGGCTTCGGCTGCGGCTATTTTCATGGCCTCGTTTATCGTCGAGGCCTGCACGTCGAGCGCCCCGCGGAAGATGAATGGGAAGCACAGTACGTTATTGATCTGATTGGGATAATCCGAGCGGCCAGTGGCGACGATGGCGTCGTCGCGGACGCTTGCGACCTCTTCGGGCGTAATCTCGGGATCGGGGTTGGCCATGGCAAAGATGATAGGTCTTGGTGCCATCGAGGCGACCATCTCTTTGGTGACGATGCCGCCAGCCGACAGGCCGATGAAGATGTCGGCACCGGCCATGATGTCAGCCAGCGTCCGGGCGTTGGTCTTCTTGGCGTAGGGCTCTTTGTATTCGTCCATCAGCTCCTTGCGGCCTTTGTAGACGACGCCCTTGATGTCAGCGATCGTAATGTTCTCGCGCTTCAGCCCGATCGATACGAGCAGGTTGAGGCTGGCCAGCGCTGCCGCGCCTGCACCCGCACAAACAAGGCGGACGGTGGCCATATCCTTGCCCGACACGCGCAACGCGTTGAGCACGCCAGCGGCAATGACGATCGCGGTGCCGTGCTGGTCGTCATGAAACACCGGGATGTCGAGCATCCCTTTGAGCCGCTTCTCGATGACGAAGCAGTCGGGCGAACGGATGTCTTCGAGGTTGATCCCACCGAACGAGGGGCCGAGATAACGGACGCAGTCGACAAAGGCATCGGGGTCTTCAGTGGAGACCAGCACGTCCATGCTGTCGATGTCGGCGAAGCGTTTGAACAGCGCGCCCTTGCCCTCCATTACTGGCTTGGACGCTAGCGCGCCGAGGTTGCCAAGGCCCAGGATGGCAGTACCGTTCGAGATCACCGCCACGAGGTTGCCCTTGTTCGTATAGTCGTAGGCGGTGGCCGGATCGGCCGCGATAGCGCGGACCGGGACGGCGACGCCGGGCGAATAGGCCAACGCCAAGTCGCGCTGCGTGGCGAGCGGCTTGGTCGTATTGATCTCGAGCTTGCCGGGTTTGCCCTGAGCGTGGAACTGCAGCGCCTCCTGCTCGGTGAAGCGGGCGGCGGCGAACTTGGTCGCCTTGGCTGGAGACGGCGGCTTGTCGTTGGACACGGGACGGACTCTGAAGGTGGATTAGCGGACGGGCGGCTTGGAGGCGCGGACGATAGGCAGGGTCGGTGCGCCACACAAGCTCAGCCGTTTTTGGCTCGGCAGTTCCTGGCAGCAGTTCCTGGCGCAGCAATTCTTGGCGCGGCCGACCTGAGCGCCGCAGGGTCGCCATGAAACGTGGCATTTAGCTGTGGCTACCGGAGTACGCTTACGCGGCTGGGATGCCGAGGCTGGCGATCGCGAGCGCGAGCATCGGCGCCAGTGCTGGCGTCAACGTCTCGGATGACGGTGCGTCCCGGCTGTGGCCATAACCATCACGATTGGGTTGCGTGAACACGAGGGTCGCTAGGCTCTTGGCGTCGACTGACCAGTATTCCGCAATGCCGAGGCGCGCATATATCGCGGCCTTTACGGTGCGGTCGTAGCTGAGGCTGGTGTCGCCGATCTCGACCAACAGAAGAACGTCCGGTACCGGCACGGTGGCCGCTGGATGTCCGGCGCGACAGAATAATATATCTGGCTCGATATAAACGTCGCCACCCGGCCGCCAGCCGGGCTCGACGAAAACATCAATTTCGTCGGTTAGGCGGCGAGCTAGCACATTAACCAAAGCCCCCCGCACCCACTCGTGCCGTGCACCCTTTGCCGACATCGGTACGATCTCCCCGTCGACGAGTTCGATGCGTTCGCGCGGACCGTCGATGCCGCCGAAAAAACCCAGTGCGGAGAGCCGTTCGAAGTCGGCGAGCGTCCAGGCGAGCCGCGGAAAACCGTCAGCGGCGCGGGTCACTCCGTGGCCGAAAGCGGTGGTGTTGGGAACGTAGTGGTTCATCGCCTGGAGATTACCCGACCACGGGGCGATACGCTACCGGTTGCAGAGCACTGTCTCGCCCTTCGGCCGCAATCGTGCCACAGGCTGTTGCCCTCTGATTCACCATCAGAGTTTCACCATTGGGCGGCATCTTGTGAACGGCCTTTTCGACCACCTCGACACCGACCATGCCCAGCGTCCCGCGCAACCTGTTGCGAGCGGCCCGTCCGTGTCCGTTCTGCTGCCCGTGTTACTGCCGGTCGCGCTCGACCAGACATATGATTACCGCTTGCCCGCCGGGATGGAGGCTCCGCCGCCGGGTTCGTTCGTGATGGTGCCGTTTGGGCAACAAAGCCGGATCGGTATCGTATGGCGGCAGCCGGTCGGCGATGGGCCGCCGGCCAAACCGGAAAAGATCAAGGCGCTCGATGCCGTCCTCGACGTGCCGCCGCTGCCCGATCTGTCGATGGGGTTTGCCGAATGGGTGGCGCGTTACACGCTGGCACCGCTCGGCATGGTGGCGCGGATGATGATGAGCGCGCCAGCCGCGTTCGAGCCGGTAAAGCCACGGATGGGCGTTGCCATCGTGCCGGGCGCCGCTTTGCCGCCGCGTATGACTGCGGAGCGGGCCAAGGCCATGGAGGTCGCGCGCGATGGTGCCATCCGTTCGCGGGCAGCACTGGCCGAAGCGGCTGGATGCACCACAGGTGTCGTCGCTGGCTTGGTTTCGGCGGGGCTGCTGGCCGAGGTCGCCATCCCGGCCAAGCGCCTGCCGCGACCCGATCCGGCGTTTGGTGCCAACACTTTCACCGAGGCTCAGGAGATCGCGGTCGATGGCTTGCGTGCGGCGGTCGATGGCGATGCGTTCTCCGTTACGCTGCTCGATGGGGTCACCGGCTCGGGCAAGACCGAAGTGTATTTCGAGGCCGTGGCGCGCACGCTCGAAGCCGGACGGCAAGTACTGATCCTGTTACCGGAAATCGCGCTCACGAGCCAATTTCTCGGGCGATTTGCGACGCGCTTCGGTGCGCCGCCGGCCGAATGGCATTCGGCACTGGCACCGGCTGACCGGGGGCGCATCTGGACGGGTGTCGCGACCGGAGAGGCGCGCGTCGTGGTCGGGGCGCGCTCGGCGCTGTTCCTGCCGTTCACCAACCTCGGATTGATCATTGTCGACGAGGAGCACGACCCGGGCTTCAAGCAGGACGACCGCGTCCACTACCAAGGCCGCGACATGGCCGTTGTCCGCGGCAGCCTTGGCCGACATCCCGTCGTGCTGGCGTCGGCGACGCCGTCGATCGAGAGCCATGTCAACGCGCGCACCGGCCGATATCGGCATATCGTGCTGCCGGGCCGATTTTCGGGCGTCGAGATGCCCGACGTGTCGGCGATCGACCTGCGCTCGAACCCGCCCGATCCCGGAAAGTGGCTGGCGCCGCCGCTCGTTGCGGCCGTCACCGAAACGCTGGCTAAGGGCCAACAAGCGTTGCTGTTCTTGAACAGACGCGGGTATGCGCCGCTGACGCTGTGCCGCAAATGCGGCGAGCGCATCCAGTGCCCGCAGTGTTCCGCATGGCTCGTCGAGCACCGGTTCCGTAAGAAGCTCGGTTGCCACCATTGCGGGTTCCAACTGCCGATCCCGGAAAAGTGCCCGAAGTGCCACGAGCCGGGTTCACTGATCGCCTGCGGACCCGGTGTCGAGCGCGTTGCCGAAGAGGTCCGGGAGCGGTTTCCGCAAGCCAAGATCGAAATTTTGTCGTCGGACTTGGTGCCGGGCCTGACCGAGATGCGGGCGATGATCCACCGCATCGAAGCGGGCGAAGCCGACATCATCATCGGCACGCAAATCGTGGCCAAGGGCCACAATTTCCCGGACCTGTCGATGGTCGGCATTGTCGACGGCGATCTTGGCCTCGCCCAAGGCGCAGACCCGAGGGCTGGCGAACGCACATTCCAGTTGTTGCATCAGGTCACGGGTCGCGCCGGGCGGGCATTGATCCGCGGACGCGGCCTTGTGCAGACCCATGCTCCCCAGCATCCGGTGATGGCAGCGATTCTGACCGGTGACCGCGAGGCGTTTCTCGATCACGAGATCCGCATCCGGCAAATGGGGCTGTTGCCGCCCTACGTCCGACTGGCGGCCCTTGTTATTTCGGCCCGGGACAAGCCACTGGCCGAACGGGCCGCGCGCGAGATCGTGAAGCGGGCACCCACGGCTGACCGCATCGAGGTGTTAGGCCCGGCGGAAGCACCGATTGCCGTCATCCGTGGCCGCCATCGTTGGCGCATTCTGGTCAAGGCGCCGCGTGAAGACGACATCCAGGGTTACCTACGGGCGTGGGCTGCCGAGATCCCCAAAATGCCAACGGACGTTAAGATCAGCCTCGATATCGACCCGTATTCGTTCCTGTGACGAAACACTGCCTCAACGCCAATGCACCCAAACCGGCCACCGAACCTGTGGCGAACGCGCCGCCCTCGGTTGTATATTCCAAGGTGGGCTGAGTTCGAGTCGGGTGCCGGGCCTGTTGTCCAGTGGGGCAAGGGGCGATTTTTACCATGATATATAAGCTGGTGGTCCAGCCGCTCCGTTTTGCGGCCGGACATCTTTTGGCGTTGTCGATCGCCGCTGTGATCGTAGCGGCTGCCGGGGTTGCCGTCGCGACGTTTGCGGTCGCCAACGAAGAGGCGCCCTGCGCCAATCCGGCCACGTGCACAATTCCTGGCGCCGAGATCGACGATGAGGCGACCATCAAGCTCCGGGCGAAAACGGGCACGGGACCAAAGACCGGCATCATTTCCGACCGCCGCATGAAGCACGACCTGCAACCGGTCGGCGTCCTACCTGATGGCTTGCCCGTCTATGCGTTTCAATTCGCCTGGGAGACGAAGGTGCGGGTTGGCCTTGTCGCCCAGGACTTGGCCGAGCGACCTGACACAAAAGCCGCCGTGCTGACGCTGCCGAACGGTCTGCTCGGCGTCGACTACGCCGCGCTCGGCTTGCGGATGGCGACGGAGCGGGAGTGGATCGCAGACGGCCCGGCGGCACTCGTTGCCTCATACAAACCCCCGCCCGGCCTTGAGCCAGACGAGCAGCCGATCGTGCTGCACAATAAAACATCCCCCAACACCGCTCCTTGACTGCGGCATCCGTCAGTGTCGTGTTCATGAGCACCTGCGGCATACCGGCAGACGCAATGGCGTCGGGTTGAACGGCACTAATACCCATGATAACGGACCCGAAGAGCTGAGTGGCGGCTACCGTAAAGCGGCCGATCTTTGCTTGCCCGCGAGGGGGTACGCGGCACTGCCATCGCGGCCCCTCCCGGTTATAAACGATCCCCCGAACCTCGAGGCCTCACGGTGGCTAACGACGAACCCATGACGGCGAGCGTGGCTGGGCGATACGCGTCTGCGCTTCTGGACCTCGCGCAAGATCAAAAGGCCGTTCCGGCGGTCGAAGCCGATCTCAACCGGTTCGACGCTATGCTCCACGAGAGCCGCGACCTTCATGATTTCGTCCGCAGTCCGATCCTTTCCGTCGACGAACAGGTGCGGGCGTTGACGGCCGTTCTCGCGCGGGCCGGGATCTCCGGTACGGCTGGAAACTTCCTTTTGCTGGTGGCGCGAAACCGCCGCCTTTTCGCCGTTGCCGACATGATCAAAACGTTCCGCACGCTTGCCGCACGGGCCCGCGGTGAAGCGTCGGCCGAGGTCACTTCGGCGATGCCACTGACCGATGCGCAGATGATCGCACTGAAAGCCGAGCTCAAATCGATGGCTGGTAAAGACGTTGTTCTTTCGCCGAAAGTCGATCCGTCGATCCTGGGTGGCCTCGTCGTCAAGATTGGCAGCCGCATGATTGACAGCTCCCTCAAGACAAAGCTTACCAACCTCGGGGCCGTCCTGAAGTCGAGCACCTGAGCCAAAATACATCAACGCGATGCGAAGCCCGCGTGGGTAGCGCATGTCACTTTGAACCGCACCGACCGCAACACGCCAACGTGAATTAGGGGTAGCCGATGGACATCCGAGCCGCAGAGATCTCTTCGATCCTGAAAGAGCAGATCAAGAACTTCGGTCAGGACGCCCAGGTCTCCGAAATCGGCCAAGTGCTGTCGGTCGGCGACGGAATCGCCCGTGTTTACGGCCTCGATAATGTCCAGGCTGGCGAAATGGTCGAGTTCCCCGGCGGCATTCGCGGCATGGCGCTCAACCTCGAAAACGACAACGTCGGCGTCGTGATTTTCGGCGACGACCGTGGCATCAAAGAAGGCGACACCGTCAAGCGGACGGGCGCGATCGTCGAGGTTCCTGTCGGCAAAGGTCTACTTGGCCGCGTGGTCGACGGCCTCGGCAACCCGATCGACGGTAAGGGCCCGATCCAGTCGACGCGGAAGATGCGCGTCGACGTCAAGGCGCCCGGCATTCTGCCACGCAAATCGGTCCACGAGCCGATGGCGACCGGCCTCAAGGCAATCGACGCTCTGATCCCGATTGGCCGTGGCCAGCGCGAGCTTGTGATCGGCGACCGCCAAACCGGCAAGACCGCCGTTATTCTCGATACGTTTCTGAACCAGAAGTCGCCGAACGCCGGCACCGACGAGAGCGCGAAGCTTTATTGCGTGTACGTCGCCATCGGTCAGAAGCGCTCGACGGTGGCCCAGTTCGTGAAGGTGCTCGAAGAGCGCGGCGCATTGCCGTATTCGATCATCGTCGCCGCGACCGCTTCGGACCCGGCGCCGATGCAGTACCTCGCGCCGTTTACCGGCTGCACGATGGGCGAATATTTCCGCGACAACGGCATGCACGCTGTGATTGCGTACGACGACTTGTCGAAGCAGGCCGTCGCCTACCGGCAGATGTCGTTGCTGTTGCGCCGTCCGCCGGGCCGTGAAGCCTATCCGGGCGACGTGTTCTATCTCCACTCGCGCCTGCTCGAGCGCGCTGCCAAGATGGGCGACGCCGCCGGTAATGGATCGCTCACCGCGCTGCCGGTCATCGAAACCCAGGCCAACGACGTGTCGGCCTACATCCCGACCAACGTGATCTCGATCACCGACGGGCAAATCTTCCTCGAAACCGACCTTTTCTATCAGGGTATCCGTCCAGCCGTGAACGTCGGTCTGTCCGTGTCGCGCGTCGGATCTTCGGCTCAGACGAAGGCGATGAAGTCGGTCGCTGGCAAGATCAAGGGCGAGCTCGCGCAGTATCGCGAAATGGCAGCCTTTGCCCAGTTCGGCTCGGACCTCGATGCCGCGACGCAGAAGCTGCTGGCCCGTGGTGCCCGCTTGACGGAATTGCTGAAGCAGCCGCAGTTCTCGCCGCTCAAGATGGAAGAGCAGGTTGCGGTGATTTTCGCCGGTACGCGCGGCTATCTCGACGCGATCCCGGTGGCAGCCGTCGGCAAGTTCGAGCAGGGCATGTTGTCGAGCCTGCGCAGCGAGAAGACGTTGCTCGAGACGATCGCCAAGGAAAAGGCTCTCTCACCCGACAGCGAGAAGCGTCTCGCCGCCGCGCTCGACACTTACACCAAAGCCTTTGCCGCCTAAGCTGACGACGGTCACGCCCGCGCCCGGAAACGGGGAGGGCGTAACGCGATCCGGGGAGCCCGATGCCGAGCTTAAAAGACCTCAGAACGCGCATCGCCTCGGTCAAGGCGACGCGTAAGATTACCAAGGCCATGCAGATGGTTGCCGCTGCGAAGTTGCGGCGCGCGCAGGAGGCTGCCGAGGCCGCGCGGCCATACTCCGAGCGAATGGACGCCTTGCTCGCCAACCTCAACACCGGGTCGACGTCGAATGCGTCACCTCTGCTCGTCGGCACGGGCAAAAGCGACGTCCATTTGCTCGTCGTGATGACGGCGGAACGCGGTCTGTGCGGCGGTTTCAACGCCAACATCGCCAAGCTCGCGCGGCAGGATGCACAGCGGCTGATCCGCGAGGGTAAGACCGTCAAGATCCTCACCGTCGGCAAGAAGGGCGCGGACAACTTGCGGCGTGACTACGCCCGCAACATCGTCGATCGCATCGAATTCAAGGGCATCAAACAGCTCGGCTACGCGCAGGCCAACGAGGTCGGCGCGAAGGTCATGGCGCTGTTCAACGACGGCCAATTCGACGTCGCGACGCTGTATTTCTCCGAGTTCAAATCGGTCATTGCACAAAAGCCGACCGCTGCGCAGCTGATCCCGGCCAAACTGCCGGACGGTAAATCTGGCAAGGATGCCAGCAAAGACGGCAAAGTTGGCACGCTGCCGACCGCGTCGCTGGCGACCGAATACGAGCCGGGCGAAGACGAACTGCTCGGCTATCTCCTGCAGCGGAACATCGGTACGCAATTGTTCCGCGGTCTGCTCGAAAACGCTGCGTCCGAACAGGGCGCACGCATGAGCGCGATGGACAACGCGACGCGCAACGCCGGCGACATGATCAACAAGCTGACGCTAAAATACAACCGCCAGCGTCAGGCCAACATCACCAAAGAACTCATCGAGATCATCTCGGGCGCTGAAGCGCTGTGACGGTGACTTTGACAGCTTGAATTCAATACTCGGATGGCCGACGACGGCTCGCACGATCTAACGAGGACAACGGCAATGGCAGTGGCAGTAAACGCAATCGGTAAGATCCGCCAAGTTATGGGCGCCGTCGTCGACGTGCAGTTCGAAGGGCACCTGCCGCAGATCTTGAACTCGCTCGAGACCAAGAACGGCGGCAACCGCCTCGTGCTCGAGGTCGCCCAGCACCTCGGCGAAAGCACGGTTCGCACCATCGCGATGGACTCGACAGAAGGGCTTGTCCGCGGCCAAGACGTGATGGACACTGGCCTGCCGATTTCAGTGCCGGTCGGTGACGAAACGCTCGGCCGCATCATGAACGTCATCGGCGAGCCGATCGACGAAGCCGGTCCGATCCTGACGTCGAGTGTGCGCGCCATCCACCAGCCGACGCCGACGTTTGCAGAGCAGTCGACCGAAGCGCAAATTCTCGTGACGGGCATCAAGGTCGTCGACCTGCTCGCGCCATATGCCAAGGGCGGCAAGATCGGCCTGTTCGGCGGCGCTGGCGTCGGCAAGACCGTGTTGATCATGGAGTTGATCAACAACATCGCCAAGGTGCACGGCGGATATTCCGTATTTGCCGGCGTCGGTGAGCGGACGCGCGAAGGCAACGATCTCTACCACGAGATGATCGAATCGAACGTCAACGTCGATCCCAAGAAGGCCGGTTCGGCCAAGGGCTCGAAGTGTGCGCTGGTGTACGGCCAGATGAACGAACCGCCGGGCGCACGCATGCGCGTTGCGCTTTCGGGTCTGACGGTGGCCGAAGACTTCCGCGATCGAGGACAGGACGTACTGTTCTTCGTCGACAACATCTTCCGCTTCACGCAGGCTGGCTCGGAAGTGTCGGCGTTGCTCGGCCGTATCCCGTCGGCGGTGGGTTATCAGCCGACGTTGGCCACCGACATGGGCGCACTGCAGGAGCGCATCACCACGACGCAGAAGGGCTCGATCACGTCGGTGCAGGCGATCTACGTGCCAGCCGACGACTTGACCGACCCTGCGCCTGCGACCTCGTTCGCCCATTTGGACGCGACTACGGTTCTGTCGCGCTCGATCGCTGAAAAAGGCATTTACCCCGCCGTCGACCCGCTCGACAGCACGTCGCGCATGCTCGATCCGCGCGTCGTTGGTCAGGAGCACTACGATGTCGCTCGCCGCGTTCAGGCGATCCTGCAGAAGTACAAGTCACTGCAGGACATCATCGCCATTCTCGGCATGGACGAACTGTCTGAAGACGACAAGATGACGGTCGCCCGTGCGCGCAAAATCGAGCGGTTCATGTCGCAGCCGTTCTCGGTCGCCGAGGTGTTCACCGGTTCGAAGGGCGTACAGGTTCCGCTGGCCGAAACGATCAAGGGCTTCAAGGGACTGTGCGAAGGCGCCTACGACCACCTGCCCGAGCCGGCATTTTACATGGTTGGTACGATCGACGAAGCCATTGCCAAAGCCGAGAAGCTCGCCGAAGCTGCGTAATATCGAGCGTATTGACGAACAGACTGGCGGGTTAGGGAGATCGACATGGCAGATGATGCAACGGCAGCGGCTTTTGGCGGTTGCTGCGAGGAATTGAAAGACGCGCTGTCGGGCGACGATTTCGAGCCATTGATTGCGGTCGGCGAAGATGGCGTATTGTACCTGTCCGTCGGCCTCATTGATCTCGAAGACGAGGAGCCCGGCATGGTCGAGCATCCGCTGTTCTTCTGCCCGTTCTGCGGCACGAAAGTTCAGAGCGAAGACGACGTGAAAGCTAAGGCTGAAGCCAGCGCGTGATCGTTGCTCGATCACTCTCTGAACCAGTTTAGGCCGGTAGGCGCTGACTTCGCGCCGTGACTCATAAGGAACGCGACCGTCATGGCGCAGACGTTCACATTCGAACTCGTCAGCCCGGAGCGGGTCCTGCTGTCCGTTGACGCCGAGCAGGTCGAACTCCCTGGTATCGACGGCGACATGACGGTGATGGCCGGGCACGCCCCGGTCGTCTCGACACTGCGACCCGGCACCATCGTCGCTCGGGCGGCTGGCAACAAAACCGCGATCTTCGTCCAGGGCGGCGTTGCCGACATCCGTGGCAGCGCGGTCGTGGTGCTTGCCGAAAAGGCGTTCGCCACCGATGACGTCGACGTGCGCCAAGTCGAGCGTGAACTCGCGGCGGCTGAAGAGGCACTGGCAGCCGAAAAGGACGACGAGGCCCGCCGCCATCTGGGCATCGCGATCGACCAGATGAAGACCATTTTGATGGCTCGCCAAAAGGGCTGACGCTCTGAGGGCCAAGTGGGCACCAGCTGCGGCTCGCGAGCGTCGGGCTAGGAGCGTCGGGCTAGGAGTGGCGGGCCAGGAGTGGCGAGGATGGGAGCGAGGTTACTCCGTGCGCCTCATCGAGCATCCCGAGCGGTATAAAGTCGGCACCCGAGTGCTGTTCCTCAAGTCGCGCCACAAGGACGGTATAAGTGACGAGCGGCATCTGACGCGCGTCACCCATTCGGTCGTCGCGTTCGATGCGGCCTTAGGTGAACTCGCGGCGCTTTCCGCCGACGGCGAGCGCATCTATGGGTCGGCTGGCGCTCGCGATCTGTCCAAAGCCGTCCGTCTGTTCAAGGAGCGGCAGCTCGCCGCCGACTACGACGCGGACCCCGGCGCTTTCTATCGCAATCTCGAAGACCGATGGGCGTCGGCTCTGATGGCGCCGACGAGCCAACTCGACAAGTTATGGCTGTTCGACTGCGATGCGCCAGACGAGGCGGCGGTTGTTACGGCAGATCTGGCGCGCATCGGCATCCGGGGCGAGGCGCTTTACCAATACGCCAGCAAGTCCGGCACCCACATCATCGCCGAACCGTTCGACCGGACACTGATTTCGTCCCGTGCGGCAGCCCACATCCACGCCAATCCGCTGATGCTGTGGGGCTACTGAGCGCAGGCTGCTCCCAGCGAGGTGAGTGTGGCACCGACGCAAGCAAGGCGGTCGATGCCACATGCGCTGTGGCCGTTCATTTCGCCGCTGATTTGGCGAGGCGGGCCAAGTTGACGAACTCGGCGCGGTAGCCGAACGGGTCGGCACCCTTCGCTGATTGAGCCAGCGCGACGACGTCGTCGTAGCTGTATTTGCCCGCCACGAGTGGCGACCCGCGCAACAGCTGCCCGAAGCCAGCCACCGCAACTGAGAACCGAACGTCGTCGGAGGCAGCGTCGAGGGTGCGCTTTTCCTGCGCTGTCGTCAGTGGCAAGGACAATAACTTCGAGGCGTCCTCGTTCGGCAACTTGTAGCGCAGCTTGAAGAAGCCGTACTCTGGCATCGACGGAGCCGCTCTCGAAGGTACGGCCTGTTCGGCTTTATCCGGCGACGCGTAGCGCAGCGGGTCGGCCGACGGTGGCTGCCCGGCCGGCGTGATCTCGTAGATGGCTGTCACCGTGTGGCCCGAGCCGACATCGCCGGCGTCGACCTTGTCGTTGTTGAAGTCCTCGCGCTTCAGCGCGCGGGTTTCGTAGCCGATCAGGCGGTACTCGGACACGACCGCAGGGTTGAACTCGACCTGGATCTTCACGTCCTTCGCGATCGTAAACAGCGTTGAGGATGCTTCCTCGACGAGCAGCTTACGCGCCTCGTTGAGGGTATCGACGTAGGCCGCCGTGCCGTTGCCGTTCTGGGCCAGCGCCTGCATCGTCGCGTCGTTGTAGTTGCCCTGGCCGACGCCGAGGATCGACAGAAAGATGCCCGTGTCGCGCTTACGCTCGATAAATCCTTTGAGCTGGCCACGGTCGGTAATGCCGACGTTGAAGTCGCCGTCGGTCGCCAGGATGATGCGGTTGACGCCGGCTTTGTCGAAGTTCGCTTCGGCCAGCGCGTAGGCATCCTCGATGCCCTTGGCGCCTGCCGTCGAGCCGCCCGCGCCGAGCCGGTCGATCGCGCTCAGGATTTCGGATTTGTTGGCGATCTTCGTCGGCTTCAGAGCGATACCGCTGCCGGATGCGTAGGTGACGATACCCACGGTGTCGTCAGGCTGCAATTCGTCGACCAGCATGCGGAAGGCGTTCTTGACCAGCGGCAGACGGTCCTGCGGGCCCATCGAGCCCGAGACGTCGATCAGGAACACGAGATTGGCGCGAGGGCGTTCGGTGGCGCGCAGCGCGTAGCCCTTAAGGCCGATGTGGACGAGCTTACGGGCCGCGTTCCACGGCGCAGGCGTGATGGTGATCGACGGCTGGAACGGTAGTGCGGCTGCCTCGGGCGTTGCGTAGTCGTACGGGAAATAGTTGATCATCTCCTCGACGCGGACAGCGTCCTTTGGCGGCAGGCGGCCGACGTTCAGGGCGCGGCGCACGAACGCGTAGCTCGCCGTATCGACATCAAGCGAGAATGTCGAGACCGGGTCGCTCGCGGTCTGCTTGACGGGATTGTCGGAGAACGTCTCGTGCTGATCGCGGTATTCTTGCGGCGTGGCGATCAGCGGTTCGTAACGCGGTTGAGTGGACGCGGCGTTGTTGGCGATACGGCCATGCTCACCCGGTTCGTTGACTCTGGCATTTCCGGTAAAGCGGAAACCGCTCGCCGCCGATCCGGCAGGAGGCTGAGCGTAAGCTTGCGCGTCGGGCGCTGCCGAAGGAGGCAGCATAAATCCGCTCCGCCGTTTCGCGTCGGCTCCACCCGCAGGGATCTCTAGTTGGCCGACCGGCGCCGCTGCCGGTGCCTTCTTGGCGATCGCGCTGCTCGGCGCTTGAGCGTCCTTCTTATTCTCGCTTGGCCCTGCCTGACTGTCGTCGCCAAAGCGTATCGTGCCTCCCATTGTCATCACTGTCACTTGATTAGAGTTCTCTTTCGCGGCTGCAGGCGCGGCCGGCGCTGGCGTCGCCGGTGCAACTAAGCCCGTGTCGCGCTCGCGGTCTGCACGCGCGATGGCTCCATCTTGAGTAGGCACGGACTCAGCAGCCGGTGCGGCAGGAGCAGCGGATGCGACGGCAAACTTGTCCTGAGGGGCGGTCTCTTTCTCAATAGTCTGAGAACCCTCTTCGCGAACGCGGGGAGTTGCTTTTTCTTTCGCCAGCTTCGGCTCGGGGAGTTGCGCCAGCTCGGTTGGACCTCGTCTAACAGGGCTTGAGTCAGGCAGGTGCGACCCGGTCTGGCCCGTCGTCAGATACAGCACAGCTGGCACCGCTATGACCGCTGTCGCGAGGCAGGCTGCCAATTGGTAATTGATTTTTATCGTCGACATAAAAGATCTCCTGGCTCCTGAATGGAGCGCGGAGGATTGACGGCCGGCAGCAACCGTTCCTTGGGTTGTCGCTGTCGATTTGTCGAAGGCATCAAGCGCGGCATGGATTGCACGCTCACGCGCGCGCTCGCCCGGCTTAGGGACGGGAAGCGATTTCAGCTTTTCGAGATCGGAGTTGGTCATGGTCAACCGGCGGCCTCGAGTTCGATTTTCAGACGGCGTCGCGCCTCAAGCAAATGCCAGGATACGGTTTTCTTGGTACAGCCCATCAGCACGGCCGCCTCCTGGTGGGACAGGTCTTCGCCGTAGACGAACATCACGGCCGCCCGCTGCTGATCGGGTAGCGCGCGGACGGCTGCCCACAACTCGGCGCCAATGATCGCGTCTACCTGACACGCTGGGACCGCGGCGTCGGCAAGCTGCATCATGTCTGACGGCGCGAGCGTCACAATCCTTTGGCGCGCCCGCGCCCGGTCGGCAGCAGTGGTGAACGCGATTCGATAGAGCCACGTGGTGAACCGCGCTTCGCCTCGGAACGCGCGGATCGCGACGGCGACCTTGACGCAGACATCCTGCGCGATGTCCTCGGCTTCTGCGCGCGACCCGGCCCAGCGCCACGCAAACCGATGGATGCGGTCGTAGTGGCGTTCCAACAGGGCTGCCAACGCCGCGCGGTTACCCGCCGCTGCATCATCCGCCAACGCTTCGTCGGACATGTTCACAGACGCATCGTCCCCGGTCACCGCGCCGTCTTTTCAACGTTAGACGCGACAGCGCTGCGATCCTTGGGGTGAATTGCGATTATTTTTGGTGAAGGATCTGCAACCGTTCGGCATCCGCCAGGACTGCGCGGTAGACGTCGCGCTTGAACGGCACGATCTGGTCGATCAGTTCGGACATGGGTGCCCAGCGCCATACGTCGAATTCGGCGCTATGGCCGGGAGGGGCGAGGTCGATCTCGGTTTCGTCGCCGGTGAAACGCAGCGCGAACCAGCGCTGCTTTTGCCCGCGATACTTCCCGCCCCAGACCTTTCCGATCAGCTCGGATGGCAGATCGTAGATATAGGGACCGCCGATCTCGGCAATCATGGTGACCGAACGCATTCCGGTTTCTTCAGCGACCTCACGGAACACAGCGACGGCAGCGTCTTCACCCTCGTCGACACCGCCTTGCGGCATCTGCCACCAGGTGCCGCGACCTTCGGCGTCGCCTGGCGCGTCGATGCGGCGGCCGACCCAGACGAGGCCCTCGGCGTTGAGGATCATCGCGCCCACGCAAGGCCGGTAGCCAGGGGTGCTTGCGGACTCGGGGGTGATCGCGGAGCCGGTGATGGTCGGCGGGGTGTGCGGGATGTCGGTCGTCACGACGGCCTCTTTTCGTTGCGGGCGGGATTCAACATTCACTCGGTCGCACACGTCGAACAAACAAAACGGGCACCCCGAAGGATGCCCGCACGCTGTGTCAGTTGTTTCTGTGCGACGGTCGCCTTCAGTTTGGGACCGGCTTCTTTGCGTCACCGGCGGGCGTATCGGCCGATGGCTTCAGGTCTATCACCTTAGCTTGGGTGATGGTGCCACGGATCAGGCCCAGCGCGTACTGGAGCTGGGTGTCCTTTTCCGGCTCCTTGGGCACGTAGGCCGACGATCCCGACTCTTCTTTCTTTTCCTTTTCTTTCGCGTCTTTGACGTCCTTGCCGTCCTTGTTCTTCAGATGGCGCGGCAGGCTGGCCTCGCCCCGGCCCTTTTCATAGACAGCGACTTTGGCCTTCAACTCTTCGGGCAGTTCGGGCTCGACGACGATATCGGGATCGATGCCCTTGGCCTGGATCGAACGGTTCGACGGCGTGTAGTAGCGCGCGGTCGTGAGGCGGATCGCGCCGTTGGTGCCGAGCGGGATGATCGTCTGCACGGAGCCCTTGCCGAACGAGCGTGTGCCGACGACTGTCGCACGCTTGTGATCTTGGAGCGCACCCGCGACGATCTCGGAGGCCGACGCCGAACCGCCATTGATCAGGACGATGACGCGCTTGCCTTCGGTGATGTCGCCCGGTTGAGCTTGCGCGCGCTGCGTCTCCTCACCGTTACGACCCTTGGTCAGGACGATTGCGCCCTTCTCGAGAAAATCGTCCGACATCGCGACAGCTTGGTCGAGCAAGCCACCGGGGTTGTTGCGCAGGTCGATGATGTAGCCCTTAAGGTCCTTGACCATCGACTTCTTCAATTGCTCGACCGACCGGACAAGGCTGGCGTGGGTCTGTTCGTTGAAGGTCGAGACCTTGACGTAGGCAACGTCGCCTTCGGCGCGGGCCTTGACCGGGTTGATCTTGATCACGTCGCGCGTGACTTTAAGATCGAACGGATCTTCCTTGCCCTTGCGGATGATCGTCAGGCTGATTGGCATGTTGACCGGGCCGCGCATCTTTTCGACCGCCTGCTCGAGCGTCAGGCCGTTGATCGAATCGTTGTCGAGGTGGGTGATCAGGTCGTTGGCCATGACGCCAGCCTTGTAGGCGGGTGTGTCGTCGATCGGCGAGACGACCTTGATAACGCCGTTCTCCATCGTGACTTCGATACCCAGGCCACCGAATTCGCCGCGGGTCTGAACCTGCATGTCGCGGAAGCTTTTGGCCGACATGTAGGACGAGTGCGGGTCGAGTGCCGTCAACATGCCGTTGATGGCCGACTCGATCAGCTGGCTATCTTCGGGTTTTTCAACGTAGTCGGCGCGGACGCGCTCGAGCACATCGCCGAACAGATCGAGTTGGCGGTAGAGCTCGGAGTTGGGCGAGGGCGTGGCCGAATGAGCGCGGGTGAGGTTGAACACTGTCGTCGCGCCTGCCAGCGCGGTCATCGACAGGAACGACCAAAACGCGATGTCTGTCTTGCGCATCATCCTTGTACCTTTCGATGACCCTCGACCCACCAGGGGTCAGGGTCTATGGGCTTGCCGTCTTTTCTGAACTCTATGTAGAGAACAGGAGCATTTGACTGTCCGTCCTGGACATTTTTGGCTTGGGGTCTGCCCGCCATCGTCCCAACCGGTTCTGCGGCCAGCACGAATTGCCCGGGTTGCACGTCCATCTGCGACATTCCGGCTAATAGGACATGATAACCATTGCCCGCGTTGATGATCAAGAGTTGCCCGTAGCTGCGAAATTCGCCAGCGTAGACAACCCATCCATCACAGGGCGATGTGACCTGACCGCCTGGGCGCGTTTCGATGACCATGCCTTTGGATTGGCCACCGTATTGGGTTTTGTCGCCGTAAGCGAGGACGCGTTTGCCCTGCGCGGGCATCGGCAATTTTGCCCGGGCCAAGGCGAATGGAATTGCCGGTTGCAAGCGGTTGGCCGAGCCCGCCCCTAGGGCAGACTTGGGCGCCAATTCGACGATCGTCGGCTTGATGGCAGACGGTGGAGGCGGATTCAGCGCCGCGACTTCGCGCGGCTTATTGACCGGCGAAAGCTGGGGCTTCGTGCTCCCGGCGGGCGACGCGGCAGCAACGGTTATGGTTGTTTCAGTGACGGTCTTGTTTGCCTCGGCGTCGTAAGCCCCAAGCCCAGTGTTGGCGGCGACGGCTCGGTCGAGCTTGGTGATGAGGTCGTTCAAATCGCCGACGCCGCGCGACAGATCCGCAGCGGCTTTGCGGACCTGTTCGAGTTCGCCCTGGCGCTCGGCGAGCGATTTCTTCTTGGTTTCCATCAGGCCAGCGAGACGCGTGCGTGCATCCGACAGCCGCTGTGTTTCCGTCTTCAGGAGATCACGCTCGGCAGCAATCGCCTGCTTGACGGCGATCAGGTCGCCGAGCTTCTGGGCAAGTTCGGTCGCGTCTTTACGCAACTCCGGGAAGGCCGATGCGACCAGCATGGCGCTACGCACCATCTGCAAGGCATCATTGCGCTGCGTGTAAAGGACCGGTGGCGGATTGCGCCCCATGCGCTGGAGCGCGGCCATCAGCTTTGTGATCTTGTCGCGGTTCTTATCGAGTGTCTGGCGGACGGAGCCTTCCTGACGCTCGAGGCCGGTCAACTTTTCCTCGGTCGCGGTCAGGCGGCCTTCGCTCTTTTGGATCAGCGCCGCTGTCTCTTGCAGCTTGGCGTTAACCTTCTCGCGCTCCTCGGCCAAGCTGGCGACGTCCGACTGAATGAACTTGGCGCGCTTCTCGACTTCGTCGAGTTCGGTGCGACGCAGCTCCAACTTACGGCGAGCCTCCTCGGCGGCGGCGTCGGATTTCGTCGCGTCTTGGGCGTGGGCGACCGTCGCAGGCGACAGCGCTGCAGCCAGGAGCGCAAATCCGCACAGTGCCGCCCTCGCGATTGGAGGCCTAAAAGATCCCGATGTCGTTGGCCTTGTCATCCGGCGGCTTCCCCGTGGCGTTGTGTCCAGCGTTCGACCCCGGCGCGGTTGCGTCTCGGGCGTTCGATCCAGAGACGCTGCTGGCAGCCATACGACAACGTCCACGCTGATTCGTCTCAGGCAGAAATACGGCAAATCTATCGCGACTGTGGACCAGTTGCGGTTAATGTCTCGTCATGACGACCCGTCTCGTTTTCGAAGTGTGCCCCGAAACTTACGCAAATCCACCCGTTCCAACCGTTGAGACCATGACCGCTAGCTCCCTCGCCTATTTCGCGACGTTCGTCGCGACCCTCGCCGTCGCCATTGTTCTGTTTCTCGGTCTGCGCTCGATGCTCAAGGGCAACGACGCCAATCTTAGCCAGCGGTTGATGCGATGGCGGGTCGGTTTGCAGTTCATCGCCGTCATCGTCATCATGTTGTTTGTCTATCTGACCCGAGGGAGCGCCTGACATGGTCGTGCTGAACCGCATTTATACCCGGACTGGTGACCAAGGCACCACGGCACTCGGCAACGGCGAGCGGGTGCCGAAAACGTCGCTGCGCATCTCCGCCTATGGTACGATCGACGAGGCGAATTCGACGATCGGCCTCGCTCGCATTCATCTGGCGCAAGACATTGCGGCAGCAGGCGGCGAGGCTGCGGCTGCGCCTGGAAAGCCAGACCTGAAGAGGGTCGATGCCATGCTTCTCGCGATCCAAAACGATCTGTTCGATCTCGGTGCCGACCTGTGCGTGCCAGATCGGGGCGAGCCGCTCAGCTACGAGCCGCTGCGGATGACGGCTGGTCAAGTGGCACGCCTCGAAGCCGAGATCGACTGGATGAACGCAAGCCTCAAGCCGCTGAATTCGTTCGTTTTGCCGGGCGGCACCGCGGCTGCAACGGTGCTCCATATCGGGCGGACCGTGTGCCGTCGCGCCGAGCGGATCATGGTCGAGCTGGCGCAAATGCCTGGCGAGCCCGTCAGCGACGCAGCGCTTCAGTATGTCAACCGGTTGTCTGATCACCTGTTCGTCGTCAGCCGCTACGTCAATGATCTTGGCGACGGCGACGTCTTGTGGGTGCCGGGCAAGAACCGCTGAGTTGCGTCGGTTGACGTTCGCGTTGGCTATTTGACGTATGCGTCAGTATTGTTGTTGCAATGTTGACGTCGGCGCGGGCCAAATCTAGGCTTCTCGCAGATGCGAAACCTTAGTTGGGCGGACGCACGCTGGTTATCAGCAACGCCGCGCTCGACGGCTTTATCGCGAACGGAGTACTGCCTGTGAAAATCCTCGTGCCGGTCAAACGCGTCGTCGATTACAACGTCAAGATCCGCGTCAAACCCGATGGTTCGGGCATCGAGCTCGCCAACGTCAAGATGTCGATGAACCCGTTCGACGAGATCGCGGTCGAGGAAGCGGTTCGTCTGCGCGAAAAGAATGTCGCGACCGAGGTCGTCGTGGTGTCGATCGGGCCAGCCAAGGCGCAGGAGACGCTACGGAGCGCACTGGCGTTCGGCGCTGATCGCGCCATTCTCGTGGAAACGGCCGACGACCAACCCATCGAGCCGCTCGCGGTCGCCAAGCTGCTCAAAGCGATCGTAGCTGCCGAAGAGCCGCGCATGGTGGTGATGGGCAAACAGGCCATCGACGATGACTGCAACCAGACCGGCCAGATGCTCGCTGCACTCCTTGGATGGCCGCAGGGAACGTTCGCGTCGAAGGTAGTGGTCGATGGCGCATGCGTTCACGTCACGCGCGAGGTCGACGGCGGGCTTGAAACCGTGAAGCTGAACTTGCCGGCGATTGTGACGACCGACTTGCGCCTCAACGAGCCGCGTTATCCCTCGCTGCCCAACATCATGAAAGCCAAGAAGAAGCCGCTCGATGTCAAGAAACCGAGCTACTACGGGGTCGACATGACCCCCCGCTTGGTGATCGTCAAAACCGCCGAACCCGCCCAGCGCTCGGCTGGCATCAAAGTCGGCAGCGTTGCGGAACTGGTCAACAAACTCAAGACCGAGGCAGGGGTTCTGTAATGGCCGTACTTCTCGTCGCCGATCACACCAATGGCGCCCTCGGCAGCGCCACGGCGAAGGCCGTCACGGCGGCCAAGTTGATCTCGCCCGAGGTCCACGTGCTGGTCGCTGGCCATAACTGTCAGCCAGCCGCCGAACAGGCCGCTGCGCTCGCGGGCGTCACCAAAGTGCACGTGGCGGATGCGCCGCACTATCAGCACCAGCTGGCCGAAGAGGTCGCACCGTTGATCGTCTCGCTGATGGGCGCGTTCGACGCGGCCATCGCGGCCGGGACGACGGGCGGCAAGAACGTGATGCCCCGCGTCGCCGCGCTGCTCGACGTGATGCAAGTTTCGGATATCTCCAAGGTGCTCGGCCCCGACACGTTCGAGCGGCCGATCTATGCCGGAAACGCGATCCAAACCGTCAAGTCAACGGATGCTAAAAAAGTCATCACCGTTCGGACGGCCGCTTTCACTGCGGCAGGCGATGGTGGGGCAGCACCGATCGAAGCGGTTGCCAACCTGCCGCCCGCCGTCGGGTTCTCAGCCTTTGAAAGCGCCGAACTCAGCGCGTCCGACCGCCCCGAGCTGACGTCGGCCAAGATCATCGTGTCGGGAGGACGCGGCATCGGCAACGGCGAGAACTTCAACACCTACATCGCGCCGGTTGCCGATTCGCTCGGCGCGGCCATGGGTGCCTCGCGCGCGGCCGTCGACGCGGGCTTTGCGCCAAACGATTGGCAGGTCGGCCAGACCGGCAAGGTGGTTGCCCCTGATCTTTACATCGCCGTCGGCATTTCTGGCGCGATCCAGCACCTCGCCGGCATGAAGGACAGCAAGGTGATTGTGGCGATCAACAAAGACGGCGATGCGCCGATCTTTCAGGTGGCGGACTACGGTCTCGTCGCCGATCTCTTCACCGCGCTACCAGAACTCGACGCTGAACTGAAACGCGTAGGCCGCTAAATTCTCGGGCTCTCTGTCGGAAATCTGGCTTCAGCGTTTCCACAAAAGCTCTCGTTCGCAAACGCACAGGATCCGCGACATGGACGCTAAGGTCATTGACCATCCCTACAAGGCAACGGCGAGAGCTGGTGGTGGAGGATTGCCGGTGAAGCTGGTCGGCATCATCGGGGCTGGCCAGATGGGTTCGGGCATCGCCCATGTCACCGCCATCGCCGGCTACGATGTGCTCGTGTCAGACCTCAAACGCGAGGCGTTCGAAACAAGCCTTGGGCTGATCGAACGAAACATGGGACGGCAGGTCAAGAAAGGGTTGCTCGCGTCCGATACGGCGAAAACAGCGATCGGCAGAATCGGGTTCGCGCCGAACTATGAGGCGCTTGGGACGTGCGATCTCGTGATCGAAGCGGCGACCGAGGACGAGGCCGTCAAGCGGCGGATTTTCCAAGACCTGTGTCCGAAGCTCAAACCGGCCGCGATGGTTGCGTCCAACACGTCGTCGATTTCGATCACACGGCTGGCGTCGACAACCGACCGGCCGGAACGTTTCATCGGCATGCACTTCATGAATCCGGTGCCGCTGATGGAGCTCGTCGAGCTGATCCGCGGCATCGCGACGGAAGAGGAGACGTTCGGTGCGGCGCGGACGTTCGTCGAGAGCCTTGGTAAATCGATTGCGGTGTCTGAGGATTTCCCGGCCTTTATCGTCAACCGCATTCTGCTGCCGATGATCAACGAGGCGGTCTACACGCTCTATGAAGGCGTCGGTAACGTCGAGGCGATCGACAAGGCCATGAAGCTCGGCGCAAACCATCCCATGGGTCCGCTCGAACTTGCCGACTTCATCGGGCTCGATACCTGCCTCTCCGTGATGCAGGTGCTCCACGACGGCCTGTCCGACAGCAAGTACCGGCCGTGCCCGCTGCTGGTAAAGTATGTCGAAGCCGGCTGGCTCGGCCGCAAGACGCAACGCGGGTTTTACGATTACCGCGGCGAGACGCCGGTTCCGACGCGCTAGAGCCTGTTCGGCGGCACGAGCCGAAGAGACCGCATTCGGCTATGTTCGGGCTCTGATTCGAGAGCCCCACCGCCATGCCAACACCGCCACAGCGCGACGATGCACCCCGGTCCGATGCCAATTCGGGCGCTGATGCTTCGGGAGCCGATACTTTCAATTCGGACGATACCGTTTCAGCCGACCTCGCTGAGGCCGTTGCGGCGTGGATCGAGCACCTTCAGCATCATCGTGGCGTGGCGGAACTTACGATCGTCGCCTACGAGCGCGATCTTCGGCAGTTCGCCGTGTTTCTCCACCGGACCCTGCGCCGCCCGCCAACGCTTGGCGATATCGGCGCGGTCGATGTACGGACGTTTCGCAGTTTTCTCGCCGCCCGCCGCCGCGAGGGTACGGGCAGCCGGTCTCTGGCGCGGACGATGAGTGCGCTCAGGTTGTATTACGACTGGCTCGAGACGTCGGGGCGTCTCACCAACCGCAAGGTCTTGCTGGTCGCAACGCCGCGCGTGCCACATGGCGTACCGAAGCCGTTAACCGTCGAAAAGGCTTCCGAACTCATCGATGCGGTGCGCGACCTCAAGGCCGACTGGGTCGCGGCGCGGGATGCGGCGGTGCTGATGCTGCTGTACGGCGGAGGATTGCGCATTTCGGAAGCGCTGCGACTGACCTACGCCGAGCGGCCGACTGCCGAACACGATGTTCTGCGGATCACCGGCAAGGGTGGCAAAGAGCGGATTGTGCCGGTGCTGCCGGCGACGCTCACGGCTGTCGAGCGTTATCTGGCATTGTGCCCGTACCCCCACCAAGCGAACACGCCGCTGTTCCTCGGGGAGAAGGGCGGCCCGCTATCGCCTAGGCTGGTGCAGCTTCGGATCGAGCGGCTGCGGGAAGAGTTGACGCTGCCCGAGACGGCTACCCCGCATGCGCTTCGCCATTCGTTTGCGACGCATCTTCTGTCGGCGGGAGCGGATCTGCGGCAGATCCAGGAATTGCTCGGTCACGCGTCGCTATCGACGACGCAGGTCTATACCGAGGTCGACCGGGACCGGCTGCTCAAGGTCTACGATGCGGCGCACCCGCGCCAAACACGCGATACGGACTGACCAATATTCTTAAGCGAACCGGCTCGCGATGTAGGCGCCCGCCGCTGCCGATAGGCCGGTCAGGATAGCGCCCCACGCCATGTCGAGGAGCGACATCGGCAATGACCAGTTCTTTAGGGTCGCGAGGTTGGTGAGGTCGTAGGTCGCGTAGCAGAAGAACCCAAACAAGAGGCCGAGCATCAAGGCTTTCATCGGCCCGCCAGCGGCGAGGGCCGGCATCACCGCGAAGTAGACCACGCCAGCGGCATAGATCAGGTAAAATGCAAACACGGCCGGCATGTTGAACGTGTCGGCCATCAGATGGCCGATCTGCGACCGGTAATAACTGTTTGCGACGTAGCCGAGCCACACGATGTCGACCACGACGAAAACGATCAGCGTGGCAATATAGGCGACTATGACGGTCATGACCGGTGTGTCCTGGTTTGCGCTTCGGCTGTACTGCCAATCATAACGGCCGGGCGTCGTTGACAGACCGGTTATTCTGGCAACGGACAACGCAAAAACGGCTGCCTCGTTCGCTCTGGCAGCCGGTATCGTGGGCATCTTGACGGATGACGGATTACTTTGGTTGGCTCACGCCAGTTTGGGATCGCAGTTCCTCGGCACGCTTCTTGATCTGCTCAAGCGACGGCTTCTCGCGATCAATCCAGGCCTTGAGGTCTTCTGCGGCCTTTTTCTGCTCCGGTGTCGCCTGTTTGTTGACGAGGCCAGGGTCGACTTTGGGTGTCGAGGACTGGGCAAGGCCAAACAGGTTGAAGCCGGCTTTCTTTGGCGGTGCCAGGTCCCACTTCGGGCCGCCGAAAATGATGCCCATGTACATCGTCGAGGCGATATTTTCGCTCGTGCCGCGCGCGACGGCCGCCTCGTAAAACATCAAATGGGTGTCATCGCTGGAGCGGTTCCGCTTCTCGCAATAATAGTCGTGGATCACAGCGGCGTCGCGATAGGGGCCGTCGAGCGGCCCGCCGACGACTGGCCACAGGGTCGGTGGGATCGATGCGCCGTTGCTGACGTAGCCCGATGACACGTCCCAATGAATGCCTTTGCTGTCGACGAAGCCGAACGGCTCCAGCAGTTTGATGTCGCGGAACGTATCTGCCGGACGCGATGGCGCAAGCAATTCGGCGCGGATGTTGCCTTTGAACGTGCTGGCGGCCCCGCCCGTTGTCGGCTTGCCGGTCATGGCCTGCTGGAGGTTCTGCGGCAGGTAGGCGGGCAACTTGCCGGTCAAATAGAGCCAGCCGCCGATGCCAACGCCGGCAACCAAAGTCAGCAGCAGTATGAAAATTCTCATGGGACGGCCTCACGGTGATCGATTGGAGCGCTGACGCGAGGTGCGCCAACGCGTCTGAACGGCCCCTGAAAGCAGCACATATGACCGACCGGAGCGCGCTCGGGATCTAGGAACAGTCTGTGACAAGGTCAATACGCGGCGATCGTCCAGGGGCCGTTTGCCCGAGTTGCCAGCCCCATGAGGGGCTGGGCCGATCCAGGGTCACATGTGCAGAGCGCGCTTGTCCACGGCAAGGGCGGCTTCCTTGACGGCCTCTGTCAACGTCGGGTGGGCGTGGCACGTGCGGGCGAGATCTTCGGCCGAGCCACCGAATTCCATGATCACGGAGGCCTCGCCGATCATTTCGCCAGCGTGCGGGCCGATGATGTGGACGCCCAGTACGCGGTCGGTGGTGGCGTCGGCCAACACTTTGACGAAGCCGTCGGTTGTCCGATTGACCTTGGCGCGCCCATTGGCGAGGAACGGGAACTTCCCGACCTTGTAGGCCACGCCAGCAGTTTTGAGTTCTTCCTCGGTCTTGCCGACGCTTGCCACCTCGGGTGCGGTATAGATCACGTTGGGGATCACATCGTAATTCACGTGGCCAGCTTGTCCGGCGAGTATTTCGGCGAGGGCGACACCCTCGTCCTCGGCCTTGTGGGCGAGCATCGGCCCCGCGATCACGTCGCCGATGGCATAAATGCCAGGTACGTTGGTTTGGTAATGATGGTCGACCACGATCCGTTTGCGGTTGTCCATCGCGACGCCAGCTTCCGCCAGACCTAGACCGTCGGTGTAGGGAACGCGCCCGATCGCAACTAGCACCACGTCGGCGGCCAGTGTCTCGGCCGCACCGCCAGCCGACGGTTCGACCGTGACCTTGGCGCCACCGAAACCGGTTTCGACCTTTGTCACCTTGCTCGATAATTTAAACGCCAGCCCTTGCTTCACCAGGATCTTCTGGAAGCTCGCGGCGACGTCGGAATCCATGCCCGGCAGGATGCGATCGAGGTATTCGACGACCGTGACCTCGGCGCCAAGCCGCCGCCAGACCGAGCCGAGTTCGAGGCCGATCACGCCAGCGCCGACGATCAGCAGGCGGCGCGGTACGGAGGGCAATTCCAGTGCGCCAGTCGACGACACGACGACCTTCTCGTCGATATCGACGCCCGGTAGCTTGGCGACATCGGAGCCGGTTGCGATCACGATCGCGGCGGTGTCGAGGGTCTGCTTCGACCCGTCGGATTTGGTCACCTCGACCTTACCGGGGCCGACGATGCGACCGCTACCGTGGTGGGCGTCGATCTTGTTCTTTTTCAAAAGGAACGCGACGCCATCGACGTTGCCCTTGACGCCCTCGGCCTTGAACGCCTGCATCTTGCGCATGTCGAGCGTCGGCATCACGCCGATGCCCATGGCCGAGAAGTGGTGACCAGCGTCATCGTAGCACTCGGAGGCGTGCAGCAGCGCCTTCGACGGGATGCAGCCGACGTTGAGGCACGTGCCGCCATGGGTCGCGCGTTTCTCGACGATCGCTACTTTTTTGCCGAGCTGGCTTGCCCGGATCGCGCACACGTAGCCGCCAGGGCCGGAGCCGATTACGATCACGTCGTAGGTCATGTCAGGAATGTCTCAACTGCGGTTTCAACGGTTGCGCGATCAGCTTCGTCGGCCGATAGCCGCAAATAGGAGTCCAGGTTCGAACTCAACATCGCCGCTCAAACCTCCAGCATGAAGCGGTGCGGGTCTTCGAGGCATTCCTTGACGCGGACGAGGAACGTGACGGCTTCCTTCCCGTCGACGATCCGGTGGTCGTAGCTGAGCGCCAAGTACATCATCGGGCGCGCAACGACTTGGCCGTTGCGGACGACGGGGCGCTCTTCGATGCGGTGCATACCGAGGATGCCGGATTGCGGCGCGTTGAGGATCGGTGTCGACATCAGCGAGCCGTAGACGCCACCATTGGTGATCGTGAACGTGCCGCCTTGCATGTCCTCGATGCTGAGCTTGCCGTCGCGCGCGCGCTTGCCGAACTCGCCGATCTTGGCCTCGATCGCGGCCAGAGACATCTGGTCGGCGTTGCGCACCACCGGCACAACGAGACCCTTATCGGTGCCGACGGCCACGCCCATGTGGTAATAATTCTTGTAGATCAGGTCGCCACCGTCGAGCTCGGCATTGACGGCGGGGATCTCTTTCAAAGCTTGGATGCAGGCTTTGACGAACATACCCATGAAGCCGAGCTTTACGCCGTGGCGCTTCTCGAATGCGTCCTTGTACTGGGTGCGCAGGGCCATCACCGCGCCCATGTCGACATCGTTGAACGTCGTCAGCATGGCGGCGGTGTTCTGCGCGTCCTTGAGGCGGCGGGCGATGGTCTGGCGCAGGCGCGTCATCGGCACGCGTTGTTCGCGTTCGGCGTCGGTCGCGGTGGAGGGAACGCGGAGCTGTTGGACCGGCACGGGTAGCGGCGCCGAGGCAGGGGCGTAGGCGACGGGAGCAGCCGCTGGCGTCTGCGGAGCCGATTTGGCCGCCGCGACATCGGATTTCAAAACCTGGCCGCGCCGACCAGAGCCGTCGACATCGTCGGCTGCGAGGCCACTTTCGGCCAATGCCTTTCGCGCGGCCGGTGACGGTGGCATCGCGCTGCCGCCATTTGCAACCGCTGGAGCCGCAGCCTGGGCGACCGCAGCTTGGGCAACGGGTGCAGCTGGAGCCGGGGCAGCAGCGGTTGGAGCTGCCACGCTCGCAGCGGCACCAGCGCGGATCTGGCCGAGCAACGCGCCGACGCCGACCGTTACACCCTTGGCTGCCGTTATCTCAGCCAAAATGCCCGATGACGGCGCGCGAACTTCGACCGCTACTTTGTCGGTTTCGAGTTCCGCGACGACCTCGTCGGCGGCGATGGTGTCGCCGACCTTCTTCAGCCAGTTACCGACAGTTGCCTCACTGACGCTTTCGCCCATCGTCGGCACGCGGATTTCGGTCGACATGTCTCTTCCCTTCGGACGTTTGCAAATTGTGCTGTTGGTCAATCAGAATCGTAGGCTTGTCGGTTCACGGGTCAGCCGGTCAATGCTTCGGTCACCAGCGTGGCTTGCTCTTGCAGATGGCGCGATAGTTGCCCGGTCGCGGTGGAGGCTGCTGCGGCGCGTCCGGCGTAGCGGGCACGTTTCGCTTTTACCTCGATGTGGCCCAAGACCCATTCGAGGTTCGGCTCGATAAACGTCCACGAGCCCATGTTCTTTGGCTCTTCCTGGCACCAGATGATCTCTGCATTTGGGAAGCGTGACAGTTCCTGGATCAGCGTGCGGGCCGGGAACGGATAGAGCTGCTCGACGCGCAGCAGACACACGTCTGATAAGCCCTGCTTGTCGCGCGCTTCGATCAGGTCATAGTAGACCTTGCCGGTCGACAACACGACCCGTTTGATCTCGCCATCGGGTTTCAGCTTCAGCTCGTAATCGGCGCTGGTCTGGGCGTCGTCGAGCAGGACGCGATGGAACGACGTTCCCGTCACGAATTCGTCGAGACGTGAAATCACCCGCTTGTGGCGCAGCAACGACTTGGGCGTCATGATGATCAGCGGCTTGCGGAACTTGCGGTGAATCTGGCGGCGCAAGATATGGAAGTAGTTGGCTGGCGTCGTGCAATTGGCGATTTGCCAATTGTCCTCTGCCGAAAGCTGCAGGAAGCGCTCAAGCCGCGCCGAAGAGTGCTCGGGTCCCTGTCCTTCGTAGCCGTGTGGCAACAGGCAAACGAGGCCCGACATGCGCAGCCATTTGCGCTCGCCAGAGGATAGGAACTGATCGAAGATAACCTGGGCGCCGTTGGCGAAGTCGCCGAATTGGGCTTCCCAGCATGTCAAAGCCATCGGCTCAGCCAGCGAGTAGCCGTATTCGAAGCCGAGGACGGCCTCTTCCGACAGCATCGAGTTGATGACTTCGAAGCGGGCTTGGTCCGGCGCGATGTGCTTCAGTGGCGTGTACCGGCGCTCGTCCTCCTGGTCGATCAGAACCGAGTGGCGCTGCGAGAACGTCCCGCGCTCGACGTCTTGGCCCGACAGGCGGATGGGATACCCTTCGGCGGCCAGCGTTCCAAAGGCCAAATGCTCGGCCATCGCCCAATCGACGCCGGCGCCGGTCTCGATCATTTCCCGGCGCTTATCGAACAGCCGCGCGACCGTCTTATGAGCATTGAAATCGGCAGGGATCGTTGTGATGGCCATGCCGACGCGTTTCAATCGGTCGATTTCGACGCCGGTCACGCCGCGGCGGGCCTCGTCGTCGGCGAGCGACAGGCCAGACCAGCGGCCGTCGAGCCAGTCGGCCTTGTTGGGGCGATAGCTTGCGCTTTCGGCGAACTCGCCGTCGAGATGGCTACGGAAGCGGGCCTTCATTTCGTCGATTTCGGCGACCGTCATCACGCCCTCGTCGGCGAGACGCTTGCCATACATTTCGACGACGCCAGGATGTGACTTGATCGTTTTGTACATCTGCGGCTGCGTGAACGCAGGCTCGTCGCTCTCGTTATGGCCGTGGCGGCGGTAACAGAACATGTCGATGACGACGGGCTTCTGGAACCGCTGGCGGAACTCGGTTGCAATCTTGGCGACGTGGACCACGGCCTCGGGGTCGTCGCCGTTGACGTGAAAAATCGGCGCTTCGATCATCAGGGCAACGTCTGAGCAATATGGCGACGACCGCGAATAGCGCGGGTTCGTCGTGAAGCCGATCTGGTTGTTGATGACGAAATGGATCGAGCCGCCTGTGCGGTGGCCTTTCAGGCCCGATAGCCCGAAGCATTCCGCGACGACACCTTGGCCAGCGAACGCGGCATCGCCGTGGATCAAGAGCGGCATTACTGCGGTCCGGTCGTCGGGCTTGCAGCCGTGTTGGTCCTGCTTTGCGCGGACTTTACCCAGCACGACGGGATCGACGATCTCGAGGTGCGAGGGGTTCGCGGTCAGCGACAGGTGGACATTGTTGCCGTCGAACGTCCGGTCGGACGAGGCGCCGAGGTGGTATTTCACGTCGCCGGAGCCCTCGACATCGTCGGGCTTGAATGAACCGCCTTGGAACTCCTTGAAAATTGCGCGGTGCGGCTTGCTCATGACCTGGGCGAGCACGTTGAGGCGGCCGCGGTGGGCCATGCCGAGGATGATCTCGCGGACGCCGAGTTGACCGCCACGCTTGATGATCTGCTCCAGCGCGGGGACCATCGATTCACCGCCGTCGAGGCCGAAGCGCTTCGTGCCGGTATATTTGATGTCGATGAACTTCTCGAACATCTCGGCTTCGATGAGCTTGTTGAGGATAGCTTTTTTGCCCTCGTTAGTGAAGCGGATGTCCTTTTCTTCGCCCTCGATCCGCTCCTGGATCCAGGCTTTCTGCAAGGGGTTTGTGATGTGAGCATACTGGTAGCCGATCTGGCGGCAGTATGTGCGGCGCAGGATCTTCACGATCTGCCGCATGGTTGCCGTGTCGAGGCCGAGGACGCGGTCGAGGAAAATCGGGCGGTCAAGGTCGGCGTCGGTGAACCCGTAGGTTTCGGGCTTGAGTTCCTTGTGGACTGGACGCGCGTCGAGCTTGAGCGGATCGAGATCTGCAACGAGGTGGCCCATCATGCGATAGGCACGGATCAGCATCAGTGCGCGAATACTATCCTGGGTGGCGCGCATCGAGGCCACTGGGGACATCTCGGCGCCGTAGGACTGGGCCTGTTCAGCGATGCGCGTGCGGACGCGGCTCTCGACGCCGCCCCAATCACTGGTCAGGGCCGAAACGAGGTCGCCGTTCGATGCGAGATTTTCGAGCGGCGTGCCCCAAGACGGGTCCGCCGGCGCCGACATCGTCGCACGCTCTTCTTTCAGGCTTTCGAAGAAGTGCCGCCATTCGTCACCGACAGAACCCGGGTTGGCCTCGTACTGGGCCTGCATTTCCTCGATGTAGGCGGCGTTGGTGCCAGAGAGGAACGAGGTTTGGAGGAACTGGGCGTTCTGCGCTTGACGAGACATGGCTCTTCCTGTTGTGGCGCGGCCCTATCGATGTCTCGTACGAGCGACGCCATCGTACGGCGCGGCTTGCACGGCGCACTGGGCGGGCCGGCGTGAGGCGGTGAGGTGCGAGGACAGCCATGCGAACACGGCCGTGCTGCGGCGCACCGGACTGATGGTCATGTAATACACCTTTGTCGCACGTATAAGACCGCCAAAGGTGGTGGATGGTGGCAATTGCACGGTCCGCGAGACGGGTGGGGACAAAACCCGACTCGCAGCTGCTTGCTTTAATGATATTGGCGTTCACAGCACAACGAGGCTGTCCCGTGTGGCGCGTTTGACGGCAGACGCCGTGATGCGGGCATCGAGCGTTACAAAGCGCCCGCCATTGACGATGGCCGTGCCGAGCAACGTCACATCCGTAATTTGACGATGACCGAGCAGCCGCGCGGTATCGATCACCATGTCGTCGATCAAGCTCGCCTGATGCCAAAATGCGTGATCGGTCGTCGCCACGAGGCGCCGCAACAGATCAACGGCCGTGCCGATCGTGACCGGGTTTGCATACCCCGGCTGGGAAAGGATGCGGACGAGACCATTTTGGGTCAGCCCACAACTCGCCCAGCCTGACCTGTTGTTCAGCCGCCACCACGAGACGACGTCGACGTGACGGACGTGGTCCTCATCGGTCAACGCGATCAGAGTGCTGACGTCGAGGAGCGCACGCAAAACTCATCTCCTCTGCATCCATCTCGCCTTCCAGGCGCCGCACGAGGTCGGTCGTGACGAGCCCGCCACGACTTTTCAGCACAACCCATTGATCTTCGAACGACACCGGTTCGAATTTGGCCTGCTCCTCCGAAAAGCCTGGAGGCGCTTGAGCGCAAGATTGCCCGGAAAGCGCATGCCGAAGGAGATCGGAAGCAAGGCGGCCTGCCGTGGTCCCTTGGCCGCCCGCGCGCTCTTTGAGCGCCGCGAGCACGTCCTCGTCAATGTCGAGCGTTGTTCTCATAGGGGGGAGAATGGCATGAAACGGGGTGGGATGCAAGATGTGAGGTGCATGGTGCGGGATGCATGATGCACCCCGCCGCTGCCGTTATCCGATCGCTTTGGCGAGCGTTGTGCCAAGGCTGGCGGGGCTGTCCGCTATGGCAATGCCAGCTTTACGCATCGCCTCGAACTTGTCGGCCGCAGCGCCCTTACCGCCCGAGATGATTGCGCCGGCGTGTCCCATCCGGCGGCCTGGGGGTGCCGTGGAACCAGCGATGAACCCAGCCATCGGCTTTTTGCGGCCTTTGGCGGCTTCGCCGATCAACCAATCACACGCGTCTTCTTCGGCCGAACCACCAATTTCGCCGATCATGATGATCGCCTTGGTCTCGTCGTCGGCAAGGAACAGGTCGAGCATGTCGATGAATTCCGTGCCCTTGACCGGGTCGCCGCCAATGCCGACTGCCGTTGTCTGGCCCAGCCCGGCGTCGGTCGTTTGCTTGACCGCCTCATAGGTCAGCGTGCCCGAACGCGAGACGATGCCAACATTGCCCTTCATGAAAATGTTGCCGGGCATGATCCCGATTTTGCACTGGCCCGGCGTCAGCACGCCCGGGCAGTTCGGTCCGATGAGCCGCGATTTCGAGCCCTGGAGCGCGCGCTTGACGCGGATCATGTCGATCACCGGGATGCCCTCGGTGATGCAGATGATCAGCGGCACTTCGGCGTCGATCGCCTCCATGATGGCGTCGGCTGCAAATGGTGGCGGCACGTAGATCGCGCTGGCGTCGGCACCGGTTGCGGCGCGCGCTTCGGCGACCGTGTTGAAAAGCGGCACGTCGGCCAGTTCCGGGTCAGGGTGCTTCGAGCCGCCTTTGCCTGGCGTGACGCCGCCGACGCACTTGGTTCCGTAGGCTTTCGCCGACTTGGTGTGGAACGTACCTTGGGCGCCGGTCAGGCCCTGGCAGATGACTTTGGTATTCGCGTCGACGAGAATGGCCATGGGATACGGGTCCTTATTTGCGAGCCAGAAAATCTTCGATGAAGGGATTACAGACCCGTACGTTGCCGTAGGTCTGCCCGTGCGACAGGTGTTCGCTGTAGACGATGTCGAGGCCGGCCTTGTCGGCGGCGACGAGGGTCAGGGCGTGCCAATGCGAGATGTCGTGCTGCCGGGCAAGCCCGATCGCCGCGACACAGTCTGCGGGTGACAGCGCAATGACCGTGTCGTCTTGCAGCGCGCGCACCCAATCGCTTGCGGCTTCGGCGCTGTAGGCCAGCGTGTCATGCAGAAGGCTGTAGAGTTCCAAAACCACTTGCGTGGACGTCGTGATGCTGCGCGTCAGCATCAATGCGCGTGCCGCATCGCGCTTGGCTGCATCGATAGCAGCGCTATCGGCGGCGTGGGCGATGATGGTGGTGTCAAAGAAGGCGGCGCTCACGCATCACCTCCTTGTAGAAGGCTTCGCGGTCGAAAATCGTCTCGCTCGGGTTGCGCGAAGCTGTGTGAGCAGCGCTGCCGTCGACGGCCTCAAAGACCCGTGCCCAGACTTCCGCGCGGCTGGCTTGGGCGGTTTCCCGCTTGACCTCGCGCTCTAGAAACTGCCGCACCATCTCGTTGACGCTGGTCCGCTTGATCGCAGCCAGCACCCGGACTTTGTCCAGAAGGTCTTCGTCGATCGCGAGTGTGATGTTTTTGGGCAAGATCCACGCAGCCTATGTGCTCCACATAGCCTGCGTAGGCGATCATCCTGCACACTGTCAATGCCGGGGACCGGACGCTGTTGGCGTGCGCGTTTCCCCGGTCAGCGTCATCGTCCCGAGTTATCGATGCGCTTGGCTGTTCGGGTAAAGTCTGGCCGCATCTTTTCTGCCGCTGCCGATCAGTCGGCTGACCGCTAGCTGTAGGTTTGCCGGGCTGAGCGGCTCGAACGCCATGACGACGCGGTGCCGACCTGCCGGTACCTCGACGCCGCGAAATAGCGTATCGGCCCGCAGAATTGGTGTCGGCCGCCCGTCGACATTGGCGGTCCATCCCGGATAGAACGTATCGCGGACGACCAGCACGCCAGCGGTCGGCGCATCGACATCGATCTCGATTCGGTCGGGTCGCCAGTCTAGCAGCCGGGCATGCCCGTCATGCTCGCCCGCTGCCATCCGCCAGATTTGGCCCGTCGGTGGTGTCTCGTCGTCGAGGATAGCCCGATCGTTGACCGGCGGGTGGAGCAATTGCCCACTCTGGGTCAGTGCGTCGGCATCGGCGACCTCGACCCGTGTATGGAACTTGACGCGGGGCAGCGCTTTACCAAACCGATAAATCCACACCTTGGGGCCGGCCATCAAAACGTCGACCCGGCCGTGCCGGATTTGCTGCTCGATCTCGGCGATCGCGTGCCCGGCGACAAGATACTCGAGGCCGATCGCCCGTGCGAGCGGGCAGTCGTAGCTGCTGAAGGTGCTGTCGAATTTTCGATCTTCGACGAAAGAGGGGGTGTCGCCGGGAATGATCAAGCGATCAAACAGCCCGATTCGCAACGGGTTGTACCCGTTGGTTGCTTCGATCGATTTGACCATCGCGAGATTCTGCCATGCGCCGCCCATGCCGAGGATTTCGACGCGGGGTCGTGCCCCTTCCCGGTGTCTGCGCGTCAGTTCGGCCCGCAGTACCTCGAGCGCGGCCTGCTCTTGGCCAGAGGCTCCTTCGAGTGCGCGATAGATCGCGGCTGGCTCGCCATTGAGACGGCTCGCGGCGTTGTAGAAGAGCAGCTGGGCTGTGGCGAGAACGGCAAGCGCAACGGCCGCCATGCCGCGCCGGGCGGTCGTGCTTGGACGCAACAGCAGCACGCTCGCTGCAACCACCACAGGCAGCGCGCCGGCAATCTGGACCATGGTTGCAATCGCATGCCCGGTCAGCTGCGCCAGACCGATGCCGCCGACGATCAATGCGATGCCAGCGAGTGAAACCGCAGCGACGGCGCCGCGATGCACATTTGCGGGCTCATGCCGCACATAGGCGTTGGTCAGGTGACCGGAGAGGACGGCCATTGCCAGCCCCACGATGAACAGCCCGTCGACGGGACGCCGGAAATAACTGAAGCCTGGAACGTGTTCGAACACGAACGGGAACAGCGGCGTATAGCGGCCGAGCGAGAACAGCAGCGCCACGACGAGGATGGCCGTCCATGTCCGGGCGCCCTGACGCAGCAAGCCGCCACGGCACACGCCAAGGAGCAACAGCACGGCGACGGGGGCGACGCCGACAAAGACGTAGTTGAAGGAATCGTCGGTCGCAGAGACGTCGGGCGTGATCGCCGCCTGCGGTCCCCAATAGCCGAGGTCCATCATATTGAGCGAACCGAATACGTTCGGTACGGCCATCGATAGCAGGCTTGTGGGATGCAGAGACGCGTATAGCGCGGTGCCGAGATCAAGCGAGGGCCGGTTCGACAGCTCGGCGAATTGAGCCGTCAGCAGCAGGGGGACGGCGATCAAAACCGTGGCCGCACTGGCAGCGAGTACGAGGCATACCGCGCGCTCGCGCAGATAGCGCAATGTCTGGTTGGCGTTTGCGATATGGCCGAACGCGAGCGCAACGAGGACGAAGCAGAGCATCAGCGCGACTTGATTGCGACCAAGGACGACCGAGGCTGCCGTTGCGGCGAACGCGACGGCGAAAAGCTTCGAGCGCCGCTCCAGCATGATGTCGAGCGTCAGCATTGCGAGCGGGAACAGGCCGTAGCTTGCAATGATGCCGGTATGGTTGAGGCGGCCCGCCGCTGCGCCGCCGAGCATGAACACGACCGCCGCCAGGACCGATGCCGACGCGAGCCAGCCGCGGCGCCAGCCGTATCCGACGAGCGCCAGTCCGCCGATCAGCAAGTGCAGATAGACTACAAGATCGAACATCCGCATCGAGGGCGCTGGATCGAGCGCGGCGGCAATCACGAACAACGGCGAAAAAATCAGCGACTGAGGGTCGGCGATGCTCGGGTGGCCGCCGTAATGATACGGGTTCCAGAAGGGCGATACGCCATCGTGAAACGACTGCGCCAGAAACCGGAAGAAGGCGTAGAATTGGTTTTTAGCGTCCCAAGGAACCGTTTCGTCCTCGGCAACCCAGCGCGAAAACGCCAGCAGCCAAACCGCTGTCACGGCTGCGAGTGGCACCGCGACGCTTGGTTGAGAGTCGACGATTAACGGGTCGGGCTGCGCTGCCGCGCCCCGCCCGGCCTTGCGATATTGCCCCCGTGTCACTCAGCCTTACCCCGATCCGAGCCGGTTACGCACACGCCGACACCATGGCATGGCAGCCCATAATGTCGTCAAGCGGCTAAAAATCGAGCACGGTTGTGGTCATTTGCGAGCCGACCGTCCGCCGCGCCGACCATCCTGCCGAATTCGACGTGTTCCGGCTAACCGCTCGGAGATACTTGAGTATTTTCCGACGCTGCCAGCTGTGGCGTTTCGAGGCTTAGTGGACTGGCCTTCACCTATTTTGTCAGCGTCGCAGCGGAGTTCACGATTTTGAAAACCCATGGCTTTGCCGCCTCGTCCGCCGGGGCACGCCTCGAACCGTACCAGTTCGAGCGCCGCGACTTGCGACCCAACGATGTCGCGATCGACATTCTGTTCTGCGGCATCTGCCACAGCGACTTGCACCAGGTCCGCAACGACTGGGGCCAGGGCCACTATCCGATGGTGCCCGGCCACGAGATCGTCGGCCGCGTTGCACGCATCGGCAGCGACGTGACGCGTCACAAGGTCGGCGATGCCGTCGCCGTGGGTTGCATGGTCGATAGCTGCCAGCACTGCGAGCAATGCCATGACGGCGAGGAACAATTCTGCCGCGAGGGCATGACCGAGACCTCCAGTTCCAAAGACCGGGTTACCGGCGAACCCACGCTAGGTGGCTATTCCAAGCACGTTGTCGTTCGCGAGGAGTTCGTGCTTCGCGTGCCGGAGGGTTTGGACCTGTCGCGGGTGGCGCCTCTGGTTTGCGCGGGCATCACGACCTATTCGCCGTTGCGCACATGGCTCGTGGGCCCGGGCAGCCGCGTCGGTGTGATCGGCCTTGGCGGGCTGGGGCATATGGCGGTCAAGCTGGCGGCGGGCCTCGGTGCGGATGTCACCGTGTTGAGCCGTTCGAACGACAAGGAGGCCGACGCGCTGAAACTCGGTGCGGATCGGCTGCTGGTGTCGACCGACGAAGAGGCGATGGCCAAGGCGGCGAACAGCCTCGAACTGATCATCGACACCGTTCCGGCGAAGCATGACGTGACGCCGTATCTGCCGCTGCTCGACGTGGATGGCACGCTGGTGCTGGTGGGTCAGATCGGACCATTGGAGGAGCCCCTGACCGTGCCATTGATCATGGGGCGGCGTCGGGTTGCCGGGTCGCTGATCGGCGGTATTGCCGAGACGCAGGAGTTGCTCGATTTCTGCGGGCGGCAAAACGTCATGCCGGATAGCGAGATGATCCGGATGGACGAGATCAACACCGCTTTCGACCGCATGGAACGCGCCGATGTCCGCTACCGCTTCGTGATCGATATGGGGAGTTTGTAGGGGGGGTTGGCATCCACTGGCCGAGCATCGAGGAAGATATCAGCGTCGAATCGTTGCTGGCCGGTCGGCGCTCGCAAGAGGCACCGGCGTCGTTTGAGCGGTGGTTGGTCAGGCGGGGGTGAGTTGGAGTTAAACGCCTCTGGCCTAGGTCAGCTTTAGGGGAATATCGCTCATCCTCGCCGGAGACACCGACGCGAGGGGCCAAAGCAGACAGAAGACAGAAGCCGGCCCGTGAACACTTTTGTTGCGTGCCAAGGTGCTGGTCCTGTTGTGGCTGCATCATCACTCAAACACGGCTCTGCAGGTCGTTGCGGCACTCAGCATTGTGGTGCTCGGCACGCGGCTCGCGTTCGTCACCTTTACCGTGCCACCAAGACGATGAACACCGCGACTGTCATCATAACGGCGCCGGAGGCTCTGGCTGCAAAACTTACATTGGGCACAAACTTCAATACCGCGTACCAGCTAGCGATCCCGAACAGTACGCCTATCAATGCAACTACCTTTTCGCCTGGAACTCCCCCTATGTCAGCGGCTTTGATGGTCGCTCCAACCGTGGACATCGCGAAAGCCAAGATGACCATCGTCGCGACAGGCGACAAGACGGCCAACCAAGGCACAGCTGAACCAGACCAGCCTTCTAATTTTAAAGAGGATGCTCTCGATGATATGGAAGCAGTGAGACTGTCAGCTAGTCTCCTAGTGTCCGAAACAAAGCTCTCCTGATTGATGCGCGCTGCGTTTCTATAAGCCAGCGCCTTCATATCGTTCGGCAGGCTATTCTCGTCGGGCATGGTGGCACCTCGCACGAGAACAGGGATCACAGTCTTTCCCAGACTCAGAGCGGAGGCCACTTCAATGCGAACAAAATCGCTTGGGTCATCTAACCGTCTCTGTCCGTCAGCATTTCTCGTCGAGAGCCAGTTCGGTCCGATCACGACCAAAATAATGTCAGACTTTTCAATCCAAGATGCGATATAAGATTGGAAATTCTCACCCAGTGGAATGTTGTCGACGTCCATGAAGACCTTGTTTCGTGGAGCTGCGTCGCCAACTGATCGTTAAGCCTACCAGCAGTCCCAGGATCATCATCACGGCGGTAACTGAGAAAAACTGTGGGCATGATCGTCCTGCTGAAATTAAATGGTTAAGTGTCCGCCATAGTAGGTTAACTTGTGACGGGTAAAGGTAGTGCGGCATAAGGCCCTGACGGTCGGGCTAGTACATCGGAGCGGTGCGGTAACGGTGCGTTGTCAGGCGTCAGCAGGCACCTCGCGTCCGCTTCGGGTCAAATTCGACGCCCGCCAACTGTCGGCTCCGAGGGTCTAGCGGACATGCCCATTTAGCGCGGTCATGTAACAGGCCACGCCGGGCAAAAAAAAACCGAGCCGCTAGGGCTCGGCTTAGAGGTGAGGCTGTTAAACCGGGGCGGTACCGCCGCCCTCAACCCGCCGCCTTGACTGCATCCGTGATCTTTTTGGCGGCGTCGGCTAGGTTGTCGGCGGCGACGACGGCGAGGCCGGACTCGGACAGGATCTTCTTGCCGAGTTCGACGTTGGTGCCTTCCAGGCGGACGACCAGCGGGACCTTCACGGACAGCTCGCGGGCGGCGGCGATCACGCCTTCGGCGATGATATCGCAGCGCATGATGCCGCCGAAGATGTTGACCAGGATGCCCTTCACGGCGGGGTCGGCCAGAATCAGCTTGAACGCGGCCTGGACCTTTTCCTTGCTGGCGCCACCGCCGACGTCGAGGAAGTTGGCTGGCTCCATGCCGTACAGTTTGATGATGTCCATGGTCGCCATGGCGAGACCGGCGCCGTTGACGAGGCAGCCGATGGTGCCATCGAGTTTGATGAAGGCGAGGTCGTGCTTCGACGCCTCGATCTCCATCGGGTCTTCTTCTTCGAGATCGCGGTAGGCGACGATTTCCGGGTGGCGGTAGAGCGCGTTGCTGTCGAAATCCATCTTGCCGTCGAGGCACAGCAACTTGCCGTCCTTGGTCACGACCAGCGGGTTGATCTCGAGCAGGCTCATGTCCTTCTCGACGAACATCCGGTAGATGTTGCCGACGAGGTCGACGCACTCGTTGACCTGCTTGCCGGTGAGGCCGAGTTCGAACGCGATCTTGCGGCCGTGGAACGGCTGGTAGCCGGACGCCGGGTCGATCGACAACGTCATGATCTTCTCGGGCGTGTCGTGGGCGACCTGCTCGATGTCCATGCCGCCGGCCTGACTGACGATGAACGAGACGCGCGAGGTGGCGCGGTCGACCAGGGCCGAGAGATAAAGTTCGCGGTCGATGGCCGAGCCGTCTTCGACATAGAGGCGGTTGACCTTGCGGCCGGCGTCACCGGTTTGGGCGGTGACGAGCGTGTTGCCGAGCATCTGCATGGCGGCGTCGTGGACTTCGGCGACGGACTTGGCGATGCGCACGCCGCCCTTTTCGCCGGCTGCGGCTTCCTTGAACTTGCCCTTGCCGCGGCCGCCAGCGTGGATCTGCGCCTTCACCACCCACACAGGACCCGGCAGCTTGGCCGCCGCTGCGACCGCCTCTTCGACCGTGAATGCCGGCCAGCCCATGCCCGTCGGGATGCCGCACTGGCGATAGAGTTCCTTGGCCTGATACTCGTGGATGTTCATGTGGCGGGGTCCTTACGGGCGGGAACATGCTGGATGCGGCGGTGTGTGGCAGACGACAGGCATTGGCCACGGATTAGGACGACGGACTTGGACGTCGGGCGGTCGATAACCCAGCGTACTGCGGAACGCCAGTGTGTCGTGTGCCGGTATGCGCTAGGCTCAGCCGCCGAGGTTCGGTGCGAGCTGGTTGCAGGCGGCGATGAGGCCCTGGACGCTCTCGACCGACTTCAGGAACATCGCGCGCTCGGCGCTGTTGAGGTCGATTTCGACGATGCGCTCTGCGCCGCCAGCGCCGATCACCACCGGCACGCCGACGTAGAGGCCCTTCACGCCATATTCGCCGTTGAGGTAGGCGGCGCACGGCAGGATGCGCTTCTTGTCCTTGAGATAGCTCTCGGCCATGGCGATCGCCGAGGATGCCGGGGCGTAGAACGCCGAGCCCGACTTCAACAGCGCGACGATCTCGCCGCCGCCCTTGCGCGTGCGGTCGACGATCTGGTCGAGGCGATCCTGCTTGATCCAGCCCATTTTCACGAGGTCGGGCAAGGAGACGCCGCCGACCGACGAATAGCGGACGAGTGGCACCATGTCGTCGCCGTGGCCGCCGAGGATCAGGGCGTTGACGTCCTCGATCGAGACGTTGAGTTCGGCGGCGATGAAATGGCGGAAGCGGGCGGCGTCGAGCACGCCGGCCATGCCGACGACCTTCTCGCGGGGCAAGCCCGAGGCCTTCTGCAGCGCCCAGACCATCGCATCGAGCGGGTTGGTGATGACGATGACGAATGCGTTGGGGGCGTACTTCTTGATACCGGCGGCGACCTGCTCCATCACCTTGAGGTTGATCGCGATCAGGTCGTCACGGCTCATGCCGGGCTTACGCGGCGAACCGGCGGTGACGATGCAGACGTCGGCGCCTTCGATGTCGGAGTAGGAATTCGTGCCGCGCAACGTTGCGTCGAAGCCGTCGACCGCGCTCGATTGCGCAATATCTAGCGATTTGCCCTGCGGCGTGCCCTCGGCAATATCGAACAGCACGATGTCGCCCAATTCCTTGAGGCCGATCATGTGGGCGAGCGTGCCGCCGATCATGCCTGCGCCGATGAGGGCGATTTTGTTGCGCGCCATTGGGGCTGCTCCGGGTTCGTGGTTAATCGTTCGACGATGTATCCCGGGGTGCTAACGCGAAAGCGGCGAGGCCTCAAGCATGACAAAGGGCGTCGCGACCAAAGTGCAGGGTTGTGCAGATCAGGCTGCCCGCTTGGCGCGGCCGGCAAGGAACGCGTCGCTGCGCATTTCCATCAGGCGGGATGCGGTTCGCTGGAAATGGTCGGCGCCGTCGCCAGCGGTGTAAAGCGCGCCCGGTTCGGCGTCGGCAGACGCGATCAAGCACACCTGGTTGTCATAGAGCGCGTCGATCAGGGTGATGAATCGACGAGCCTCGTTGCGCTTGCCTGGACCGAGGATCGGGATGTGGTCGAGCATCACGGTGTGGAAGTCTTTGGCGATGGCCAAATAATCGAGCGGGCCGAGGGCGGCTTCGCACAGGTCGGCGAATGCAAACCGTGCGGCACCCATTGCGGCCTGGGGAAACGAAAGCGTGCGGCCCTTGACGGTGAGCGTTGCGCGGCGGCTCGCTGTTTCGCCGGTCAGCCGCAGCCAATGGGCGTCCAAGGCGGCGGTTGCGGCTTGGTCCGCCGGCGCGAAATAGAGCTGCTGGCCGGACAGTTTTGCAAGCCGGAAGTCGCGAGCGGACACCAGCTCGACGACGTCCAGCCGGTCTTCGATTTCGTCGATGAAGGGTAAGAACAGCTGCCGGTTCAGACCATGCTTATAAAGATCGTCGGGGCGAGCGTTCGATGTCGCTACCACGATGGTACCGGCCTCGAACAACACGCGGAACAAGCGTCCGAGCACCATGGCGTCGGCGATGTCGCGCACGAACAATTCATCGAAACACAGCACGTGCGTCTCTTGGGCGAGCTTGGCGCCGACGGACGGGATCGGATCGCCATCGGTCGATTTGCGGGCCTCGCCGATGCGGTCGTGGATGTCGGCCATGAACGCGTGGAAGTGGACGCGCCGCTTTCGCGAAACCGGTGTGGCGTCGTAGAACAAGTCCATCAGCATGGTCTTGCCGCGGCCGACCCCGCCGTGAATGTAGAGCCCGCGCGGGGCCTCGCCACCGGTGCTGAGCCGTCCAAACAGCGATTTCCGCCGACGCTCCCGCTCGACGAGGTTTCCCGCCAACCGATCGAGCCGGGCGGCGCATTCCGCCTGCGCGGGGTCAGGGGTCAGCGCGCCGGACGCTACCCGTTTTTCGTATGCCGCAAGCACGCCACCCATGCCGCTGCGTCTCTCCAACCGCGCCCGGAACCAAGCCTTCTCCTTGCACGGCGACACCGTCTGGCGGAAGGCCCTGGCCCTCAGACTTACGTCAGGTAGCCAAGCAATCTGGTGCCAACGACCGTCGTACCACAAACAAATGCCAGTATGGTGCATTGCACCATACGCCAGCGGCGACGTGCCTTTGGCCTGTTAAACTCGGCTCATCGTTTTGATATCGCAGCTGTTAATGCAGTTATGCCGCCAGCGCAACACAGCTTCACCCCGCAATGGTCATGTTGCGGTGCATCGTCAGCACTAAGTTCTGCGTTCAAAGATGCTGTGGTGCCACGACCATCAGCGGTATTCCGCCGAGCGGGCGTCGGCCTGGGCAGAAGGACTTCAGTTATGAGAAATATTTCAGCGACATCAGCGAAGGATGCTGCGGCGCCAATGGTTGGCCGTTCGCACGAAGACGGCATGGCACACGCGGCGGCCGGATCGGCTCCTCTCGACGCACTGTCGAGTGGCGGTACGATCCGCAAACTGTGGTCGATCGAAGCCGACCGCTTCCGCGACCATCTCCTTCGGCTCGATACCACCAGCCGGAGGATGCGGTTCGCGCACGCCGTGTCGGATGGTTTTATCGAAGAATATGCGAGCCGCATGGGCGCCAACGGTACGATCATTTACGGCTGGTTCCACGACGACGAATTGCACGCCACAGCCGAACTGCACCGCACGGGTGAGACATGGGGTCAGGAAGCCGAGGTGGCATTTTCGGTCGAGCCCGCTTTTCAAAATCGCGGCATCGCGACGGAGCTGATGGGACGCGTCATCCGCTCGGCGCGCAATCGCGGCGTTCGCCATCTCGTCATGACGTGCTTGTCCGACAATACGAAAATGCAGGCTGTCGCGCGCCACTACGATGCCGAGTTGCGCTTTGAGCAAGGTGAAGTGCTGGCCGAATTGCTTCCCGATGCCGCGAGCGCGGGGTCGATGATGGCAGAGGCTTTCGACGATCGCATGGGATACCTGATGGCTGTGTTCGAAGTCCCGGCGCGGCCGCAAAAGGCGGCGTGACGGCACTACGACAGACGCTAGGCGGTGACGCTTTATCGTCTTGCTTAGCGTCGCTTCCCACAGCTGGCTTCGTCTTCATGTCCAGCCGTTCATGTAAATCACTGACAAATCGATGTTTTTTGATGTAATTCTGACACACATAGTCTGGAATAAACCGTAAACAGCCCTGCGAATTCGCTTTTAATATCAACAAATAGCGCAAATCTGGACATTCTCTCTCTAGTTCGATCTGATTCGGACTGTTTCAAATGGAGAGAGACAATGGCTGCTAAGACCACGACGAAAAAGGCCGCCGCGGCCAAGGCCGCGCCGAAGGCCAAGACGACCGCCCGCAAGCCGGCTGCAAAGCTTGCGACCAAGGCTGCTGCTAAGAAGGCCCCTGCCCGCAAGCCTGCTGCCAAGAAGGCCCCCGCCCGCAAGCCTGCCACGAAGAAGGCTGCCTGAAACAGGCACAGGCCTTCGGGCGCGCGAGCGTTTTGTATCCAACCGCCGTAGTAGATTTCCGGCCAGTCGGTTGCGCGCCTTTTTTTTTAGAAGACGCGTTCAAGGCGTAATGCCTCTCAATCAAGACCGGCGGCGCTCGTCTCCGGTCTTGAATTTTTTTCGCCAGGCAGCCAAACCGGTCGAGGCAGACAGGCCGATCTTTACACCCGGCGCTCGACCATCAATTTCTTGAGTTCGGCAATCGCCTTGGCTGGCGACAAGCCCTTTGGGCAGGCCTTGGCGCAGTTCATGATGGTGTGGCAGCGATACAAGCGGAACGGGTCCTCGAGATTGTCGAGCCGGTCACCCGTCGCTTCGTCGCGGCTGTCGATCACCCATCGGTAGGCCTGGAGCAAGGCTGCCGGGCCGAGATAGCGGTCCTGGTTCCACCAATAGCTCGGGCACGACGTCGAGCAGCAGGCACACAAGATGCACTCGTACAGGCCGTCGAGGTGTTCGCGGTCTTCGCGCGACTGCGCCCATTCCTTTTGCGGCGCCGGTGTCGCCGTTTGAAGCCAGGGTTCGATCGAGGCATGCTGGGCGTAGAAGTTCGACAGGTCAGGGACCAGATCCTTGATGACCTTCATGTGCGGCAGCGGGTAGATTTTGACCGGGCCCGACACGTCGGCCATGGCTTTCAGACACGCCAACGTGTTCGTGCCATCGATGTTCATCGAGCACGACCCGCAAATGCCTTCGCGGCACGAGCGGCGGAATGTCAGCGTCGGGTCGATCTCGTTTTTGATCTTCATCAGCGCGTCGAGAACCATCGGACCGCAAGTCTCCAGGTCGACATGGTAGGTGTCGACGCGAGGACCGGCGTCATCGTCGGGATTCCAGCGATACACGCGGAATTCCTTGGTGGTTTTGCCCGGCTTATTCCACGTCTTACCGGTGGTGATTCTCGAATTGCGAGGTAGCGTTAGCTGAACCATATTCGGGCGTCCTGCGTTGATTGCGGCGCGATGCCAGAACAGTGCTGCACATGCGTAGTGCCGTCAACAACGACCAAAGCGCCATGCCCGGATTGCAATCTGCCGGAAATGTAATCCGCAGACTGCCACGGCTTCCTAGACCCAAGCGGCTAAATTGCGCGCCAAAAGATAGCTGCACCGATCAAAAGCAACGCCAGACGCGCCCAATAATAGGCAAACCGGAAATATACCTCACGCCTAGCGGTCGTGATGACCCTCTGTGCGACCTCTGGCAATGGTCGCTCGAGAGGGTCGAGCAATAACCAGACCTCCGTACGTTTGTAGGGGGTTTTATGGGCTAGAAGCGCTTTCAGCCTCAGCACAAGGGCCGTGAACAACGCTGCTATGCCGCCAATCTCAAAGGATTGTCGCGGCTCATACATCATGGCCACCATTAAAACGAATATGGCCAATCCAGCGAAGCCGCTACCACGGGCGACGGAAAATTCCGCTGCTTGGTCGAGCTTATTCATGATCGCCTCACAACACCGTCAAGCTTACAGTGTCACGTGACTGCCCGGGCCTGCCAAGTGGAAAATGCAGGCCCAGTTACAATTTTTTCGGCAGCCGCAACGGCGACAAGGCTCTCAAATGCCCGGCTTTCCCATGCTGAGGAAAGTCGGAAGCGTGAGCAGAAAGGTGGCTCCGAACCAGATTCCCAGCGACATCGGCGTGCTCTCGTGACTGCCTTTGTAGCGCTCGTAGAGAGCCGCTGGGATGCCGGCGAGCAGCAGCGTGATAATCGAGACGAACAATGACGTGAGGTAGAGGAAGACGACAGGCGAAGCCAAAAGTGTGCCTGCCACGAACGGCTTCAACAAGATCGCACCCATCGTCAGCAAGGGTGAGAACGACTGGCCGTTGAGGAGCGAGCACGCTGCGGTCGCCACCAGCAGTACGTCGCGCTGCATGATGTCCTGACGTTCCTGATCGTCAATCTCGCTCATGATCCCACCAAAACATTCGCGCGCATTCCCAAGGCAACCGCCGTCAGAAACCAGAACAGGCGAAGTGCCATGAGCCAGACGACGGTGAAGACGATGACCAGACCATTCGGCACTATCGCGGGGGTTACAAAGCGGACCGCTTTCACAAATGGATCGGTCAGCGTCTGGAACACCCGAACGATGACGACATCGGGCCGGTTTGAAAACAGAAGTTCCAGAACGTAGCGGGCGACGACCGTATAGACGAGGGCGGCCAGCACCAAATTCGGCCCGTGGAACCACCAGTGCGTCGTGAAAGTATCGGTAACCGACATCGGGCAGGGTCCGGATTGTTTTGCAACGCGGTCGAGGCGTTTGATTGACCGATCGCGGTCGAGTGAAAAAACAGAAGGGCGGGTGTAGCACCCGCCCTCCATCGACTTGCATGAGACATCCGTCGTCTCAAGCCTCAATGAGCCTGAACTACGGCGTCCTTGTCCTGGATCACGGTGTCGCCGCGTGGAACCCGGATCTGGTCGATCAGGTCGTACATCGCCTGCGACGGGCGGGCCGTCATCAGCGACACGACGATGATTGTGATGAACCCGATCGGAAGCGAAAACAGCGCCGAAGAGATGTTGTTGACGTCCATCCAGCCGACCTTGGAGGCCAGAGGATGAGACAACAGCACGAACGCGTCCATCGCCTTGGGATCCGCCATGGCCTTCGCCATGTCGGCAATGATAGGCTTGCCCGAGACCGGGTTCAGCAAAGAAGACATGCCGAAGTAGGCCACGCCGTAGCCCGGGAAGTAGCGGGTGCAGACGAGGTAGAACAAGCAGAGCAAGAAGCCAACGATCATGCCGGCGACGCAGCCGGCATAGTTGGCACGCTTCCACCAGACGCCGAGCACCAGCGCCGGGAAGATACCGGCAGCAGCGAGCGAGAACGCCCAGGCGACCATTGCGACGATGTCAGCGGGACGAGTGGCGGCCGTTGCTGCTGCGAATGCTGCCACGACGAGCAGCAACACACGCGAGATCAGCAGGCGGCGAGCCACTTCATTTGCAGCAGCATAGAGGTAGCCGAAGATGGCAAACACGAACGCGATGACGCCAGTCAAGATCATCCAACGAGCAACACCACCAATTGGAGCACCGACCGAGAACAGAGCGTAAAGTCCGGCCAGCAACACGCCGACGGCAAGTGTGCTGATCGTCAACCGCGCGACGCGGTTCAGCGGCGTCACCATCTTGTAGTAGAGGTCGTACGACAGCGAGTTGGCGATGGCGAGCAGGAGGCCGTCAGCTGTCGATAGAGCAGCCGCGAGGCCACCAGCGGCGACAAGGCCGGCGATGACGTAGGGAAGACCCGCGATCTCAGGCGTAGCGATCACGATCGCGTCGGCGTTGAGTGCAAGATCGGCAAAACGCATGTAGCCGGGATGGTTTGGCAGAGCCGCACACGCGGCGGTGACGGCTTCGACGCTGGCGGCAGCTTTGCCACAGATCGTGACTAGGCCGGCTTTACCCCATGTGAAGATCCACTGCGGGAGATCGGCCAGTGCTGTCTTCTTTGCGATCAGCGAGTAGACTTCGAGCTTCGCGAACGCGGCGTAGGCCGGGGCCGTGAAGTAGAGGATGAAGATGAACAGCAGCGACCAAGCTACCGACACGCGTGCTTCACGCACCGACGGGGTGGTGAAATAGCGCATCAGAACGTGGGGCAACGAAGCCGTACCGACCATCAAGCAAAAGATCAGCGCGAAGAAGTTGAGCTGGCTGTAGCTGGTGAACGGGGCAGTATGCGGCTTCAGACCGGCGCCGGTTGCAGGATTAAGGGCGGTCGCCAGACCATCCTTGATCATCTGTTGCTCAAGCATAGCGATATCCGCAAGCGCCTGACCGTAGGTCAATTGCGGGATCGGGATACCGTACTTCTGGCCAGACAGAATGACGACCGGAACGAGATAGGCGATGATCAGCACGATATACTGAGCGACCTGCGTCCAGGTCACGGCTTTCATGCCGCCGAGCATCGAACAGACGAGAATGCCGCCGAGGCCGACGTAGACCGCAAGCTCGAAGTCCATGCCGAGGAATCGTTGGGCGATCAGGCCGGTGCCGACGATTTGCGCGACCACATAGGTGAACGAACAAGCGAGCAGCACGATAACAGCCAGGAACCGCGGCAAGTTACCCTCGTAACGGGATGCGAAAAAGTCGGGCACGGTGTAGGCGCCGAATTTGCGCAAGAACGGCGCGATGAGAATCGCCACCAGCACGTAGCCGCCGGTCCAGCCGAGCACGAATGCCAAGCCATCGTAACCGAGCAGGTAGAGCGTACCGGCCATGCCGATGAACGAAGCCGCCGACATCCAGTCAGCGCCCGTCGCCATGCCGTTGTAGATCGCGGGCACGGTGCGGCCGGCGACGTAGTATTCGCCGGAGTCTGCTGTTCGCGTCAGAATACCGATCAGGGCGTAGACGCCGATCGTTACGAACACGAAGCCGTAGCCGATGTTCTGGTTGACGACGGCCGGGTTTTGACCGGCCTGCTTGGCGAAGTACTCGTAGGCCGCGAGAGCCAGAACGACGACGAGAAACCCGCCGGTATATATTGCGTAGATGCGGCCGAGGTTCGCAGTGAACCCGCTGCCAGCTTTTGCCGGTGATGCCATGATTTGTCCTCCCCTCAATCTTCAGCCACACCCTCGTCGCGGTCGATCGCGTCCTGCCTTGCGGCAAACGTGAACAACATCACGACGAAGATAATCAGTGAGCCTTGCGCGGCCATGTAGAAGCCGAGCGGGAAGCCAGCGAACTTGATGGCGTTGAGCTCTTTGACGAAGAAGTGGATGCCGAAGCTGAAGACCAGCCACAGCACGAACATGATCCACATGAGCGTACTGGTGCGAGCCCAGTGACGGACGGCGTTTGTCTCTTGCATATTTCTCCCCTGAGCACCGATTTAGGCTTCAACGATCCCGCTGTGCCATCGTGTTTTTGTTCACGGCCATCTTTTGGCCAGGCTGCACAGTAGTGGCCGTTGCGCCGTGCGTCGATACGCACGCTTCAAGACTTTCGTCGTAACGGGGAGCCGCAACCAATCTGTGGCCTGCGAGCAACGCTCCGCGACCTTCGCATTCCAATGCAAGTTACTGATTTCGACGCGATTCCGCTCGGCCGCGATTCGCGACGCCTAGACATCTTGAGATGCGGATATCAGTCGGCGTCCGGCTCGCGGTCTGGTGCGGCGGGGGCGGCGTCCGAGCCCGCGACCGGCTCTTCGGCCACCGCCTCGCGGCGTGGACGTCTCACGGGACGGCGCAGGAAATCGGGCTGAGCATCCTCAGGCAGCGCGGGACCGCGTTCGCGGCGGCGGACCGGCCGTGGGGCGGGCACTTCAGCGACCGGGAGGATCGCGGGCTCGATGCGGATTGGTTCAGCGCGGGCTGGCTGCTCCATCCGACTTGGCTGTTCAGCGCGAGGTGCTTCCACCCTCTGCGTGTCCATACGGGGCGTTTCGGGGATGGGATCGAGCGTATCCCGCGCCGGAGATTCGGGACGCATTGCATCGAAGCGGGGAGCGTCTGACCGGGGAGCGTCCGGCCTTGCAAAGTCCGAACGCGCCTGTTCGGGGCGGGGACCGTCAAAGCGGGGACGATCATCGCGAGGTCTGTCGTCTCGGGGTCTGTCGTCTCGGGGGGGGCCCGAGCCGGGGCGGAAATTGCGGTCGCGATCGCGGTCGCGTTGACGGTCGCCGCGATCGTCGCGCGGTCTGTCATCGCGGGGGCGGTCCTGCAGCAATTGCCCGTCGGGACCGTATGCGGGTCGCGGTCCGAATCGTTCACCGCCACGGTCGGCACCATTTCGGTCGCCACCGTTGCGATCACCGCCCTGATAGCGCTCGCGGTCGCCGAAGCGGTCCCGATTAGGACGCTGGCGGTCGGGGAAGCGGTTTGCGCGATCGTCGCCCTGGCCGCCTTCACGGAACCCTTCCCGTGAACCTTCGCGGGGATTTTCCCGCGATGCGTCTCTGGCGGCTGGATCGAACCGTGGTGGCTGATCTTCGCGAGGGCGCATTTCAGGACGCGGACGGGGCTGCTCGGCTGGCAACGGGCTGAGGTCGCGACCCAGCGAATCGGTCTCTTCGTCGGGGAAGTCGGCGTTGATATCGACCTCGGTACGTGGCCGTCCGCCGTTCGCTTCGTCTTGCGATTGGGCAACCTGCTCGCGATAGGCGAGGATGATGCGATTGTAGTGCTCGGCGTGCTGGAGATAATTTTCGGCGAGCACGTAGTCGCCGGATGACAGCGCGTCGCGGGCGAGCGAAAGGTATTTGTCCGCAATCGACTGCGGCGAACCCGAGACCTTACCGTCCGGACCATTACTATGGTAGGTGCGCGACAGAGGGTTCTGCAGCTTCCTGTTGTTTTGATTGTTGTTGCTATTGTTGTTGCTGCTGCCGTGACCGGCGTTGTGACTGCCTCTGCCGCGACCGCGGCGATGCTGCTGTCCCTGCCTCATGGTCCTCTTATCTCGCTCTTGCCGTTCGTGGAAATCGGGTTGGTTTTTCGGCTGCCCATGTGCAGGGCTCGCCAGACGTGCTGGATATGCCGAGCATGCCGACGCGCCGGTGGTAGCTGGGCCGACGGTGACATCGGGCTATGCTTTTCGAGGTTATCTGACCGCGAACTGTCGTCCCGCTATGTAGATAAACAGTGCGCCCCGGGGCTGACTGGCCACATTCTGAATTATCAATGCAGGTAAGCTCATGCGAGTTCACCATGGTCAGAGCGACAACTGATCGCTCTTGCTGGCGTTCGGCTCACTCTCACCGATTGAACTGCCTGTTTTCGTTTTCCGCCGCTCGTCCGACATCAGCGTTTTCGCGCGTCGGATTGCGTTCAATAGCGACGTTTGAGGGTTAAGGCGGGACAGGGGTCACAAGCTGACGGCCTATCGCCCACGCCTTCAGTGAATTCACACTACCGCTATTTCCGTTACAGTCCAAGCGTTTTCTTAGTGCGACGGGCGGTGTAGCGCAAGCGCCACACATCGGGTGTGGCCGCCCAGATCGGCAACTGTCCGCACATTTGCAAGTTTCTCGGCAAATTTCGCTGCCGCTAGGCCAACGATCGCGTCCGCTTGGCCCGCGCCAACTTCGAACACGATCCAGGCCGGCAAACGACCGTCCGGCAAAGCCGCTGCGGCTGCCAAAACAGCGCGGTAGATGTCTAGACCGTCGGGTCCACCGTCGAGGGCCACGAGTGGGTCGTGATTGCGCACGTCCTTGTCTAGGAGCGGGATATCATTCGTTGGAATGTAGGGCGGATTTGACAGCCACATGTCGAAACCGCACGGCAGTCCGACCCTGCAGTCTGCAACGCTAAAGTCCGCGCGATCGATGAGGCCTAGGGCTTCGGCGTTCAATCGCGCCACCGCCAATGCGGCGGGCGATATGTCGAGGCCGGTCCCGGTCGCCCCGTCGCGTTCGGCCAGCAGTGTCAGCAGAATTGCGCCCGAGCCGGTGCCAATATCGAGGATGCGCGGAGCCGTCCCGCATCCGCCGCTGTCGAGAATATCGAGTGCGGTCTCGACCACCGTTTCGGTGTCGGGGCGCGGATCGAGGACGTCCGGCGTGACGATGAAGGTGCGGCCGAAAAAGTGGCGGCGGCCCTCGATCCGACTGACCGGCTCGCGGGTGAGGCGCCTGGCGACCGTGACGTCTAGCGCCGCAATCTCGGCAATTGTCAGGCTGCAATCGGGATCTGCGATCAGGCGCGCGGGGGTGATGCCGAGTATGTAGCAGACGAGGCGGCGGGCATCGGTCGCAGCGTCTGGAATTCCGGCGGCGGTCAGTTTCGCGGTCATCGTGCGTGTTGCCGCCGCGGCCGTGATCGGGACATCGGCGCGGATGCTACCGGGGACTACGCCTGCCCGGCCCGTGCCGCTGTCAGAGCCCATCCTGGTTCGCCAATTCAGCCATCAAGTTGGCCTGATAATCCGTCGTCAGCGCATCGACCAGTTCGTCGAGGGCGTTGCCGGAGAGAACCTCGTCGAGCTTGTAGAGCGTCAGGTTGATGCGGTGGTCGGTGACGCGGCCTTGGGCGAAATTATAGGTCCGGATGCGCTGCGAGCGGTCACCGGAGCCGACCTGCTCTTTGCGTGCGGACGACCGCTCGTCGGCAAGTTTTTGGCGCTCGAGTTCGTACAGCCGCGACTTCAGCACCTGCATGGCCAAGCGGCGGTTCTGATGCTGCGATTTTTCGGCAGACACGACCATGATCCCCGTCGGGATGTGGAGCATGCGAACGGCAGAATCCGTTTTGTTGACGTGTTGGCCGCCAGCACCGCCCGCCCGCATGGTGTCGATCCGCAAGTCCTGCTCACGGATCTCGATCTCGACGTCCTCGGCCTCGGGTAGCACGGCGACGGTCGCTGCCGATGTGTGGATCCGGCCCTGTGTTTCGGTCGCTGGTACGCGCTGAACGCGATGCACGCCGGATTCAAATTTCAATTTGGCGAACACGCCGGAACCCGTAATCGACGCCACGATCTCCTTGTAGCCGCCCAGGTCATTTTCGGAGGTCGAGATGATTTCCGTTTTCCAGCCCTTTGTGTCGGCATAGCGCTGATACATTCGGTACAGGTCGGCCGCGAACAGAGCGGCTTCGTCGCCACCCGTGCCGGCGCGGACCTCGAGGATCGCGCTGCGCTCATCTGCGGCATCCTTGGGGAGCAATTCGATGCGCAGCCTATGCTCGAGCTCGGCAAGGCGCGGCCTCAACGCGACGAGTTCGTCGCGGGCGAGGGTCGCCATGTCGCGGTCAGCGGGGCCGTCACTCAGGAGTTCTTCGAGGTCGCGGGTCTCACGCTCGATGGCGTAATAAGCGCCGATCGCGTCGACGATCGGCGAAAGGTCCGAGAATTCCTTGGTCAACTTGGCGTAGGCCGCCTGGGAGGCGCCAGCGTTGAGCTCGGCCTGTATGACCTGATGGCGCTCGACCAAGCGGTCGAGCTTTTCGCGCGGTATCGACATTCGTTGGCGGGGACCCGACAGGGCGCCGGGGCAGGTCCCAGCGCGAAGGTTGGGCTTATAGGCCTACGCGGCCAACAATTACCAGAGCTTGAACGACAGGCGGCCAGCGCTGCGGGAGGCCATTGCCGATTTCATGCGATTGAGCTTGCCCTCGGCGACCGACTGGACTTTCGCGGCCTTGGCCCGGGCCGTCGCGGTCTTCCCCGCCCTGTTTCCGCGGCCTTGCCGCCCCTGGTTGTCGGGTGGCCAGCTGGCGTAAAGCGCGTTGAGCGGGGAGGCTGGGTCGACGCCAGCGAGCGCGGCATAGGTTTGAACGATCCGCACCGTCTCGGGCCAGACAGGGAGTTCCGTCACCGCGCCAGCTTCGAGTGCGGCGATCACCTCGGCCTCGGTCTGCAGAAGCGCGGCGGTCTGGTGGATCGACAATCCGGTGTGGCGGCGCATCCAAACGAAATAGCTGGCGATTCCGGGGTCGGCGGTTTGTGATTGGGATACTTGCGGCGGGCTTGCCGAACGCGGTCGACGCTGCGCCGGTGCTCCCGTTGATGATGTCCCGGCTGAAGATGCCCCTTTTGCTGGATAACGCATACTGTTCACGACCCTCGTAACCACGTGCCCCCGCTTCCATTTCCGCCACCGATGCCGACGAAAACACGGACGGTGGTGTCGAGGATTGGCCAGATTGTGGTGGGACGGGAAAGTTCCACACGGTTGGTGCGGTTCGCGGGCCGCTGATGCTGCGACGACACGGTGCGGCCGAGCGTGCTGAGTTTTGCGCCGTTGCGCTCGGCGATCAGCCAGCGTGGAGGGCCTGCAGCCGCTACGCGTGATCCATATACAGCAACCGGGGACTGGTCTTGGCGATCATCGCATCTGTGTCGAGGCCAGGGGCGACTTTGTCGTAATCGCCGTCGATCGCCAGTGAAGCAACGCCGTGGACGAAGGTCCACAGTTCGACGGCGATGGTCGACGCATCCTGGTCGATGCGGTTGGCGGCGCAGAAGTCAGCGACAGATTGGATGACGCCGCCGAAGCAGGTCTTGCAGCAGGTGTCGACCGCCGGATCCGACTTCAGCACCGGGTTTCGGCCGAACATCAGTCGGAATAGGCCAGGCTCACGCTTGGCGAAAGCGACGTAATTCTGGCCCATCGCGACCATGCCTGCCAGCGTGGTCGGACCGAACGACTGCAAGGCTTGCTGGCCCGATATCCGCAGCTCGTTCATGCCGATGATGATCAGCTCTTTCAGCACTTCGTTCTTGTCGCGAAAGTGCTTGTAAGGAGCGGCCGTTGAAACGCCCGCGACGCGGCACGCATCGGCAAGCGAGAAATCATCCGCACCCTGTTCGTTGAGCAGGTGGCGTGAAGCGGCAATCAGAGCGTCGCGCAGGTCGCCATGGTGATAGCGGGGCTTGCGGACGTCTGGAGCCGGACCCGGATTTGTTGTCATGGAAGCGTTATGCCTTGCTCCCCGGCGGTTTGCGAGTGGTCTGGCGCGACGAACTGTCCGCAGCGGCCGGACAATCGTTTTTATGGTTGCAGAGTTAGTGCCTCTAACATAAGTTATAGTCACTAACTTCTCAAGCGGAGTGTTCACATGCCGATCGTCAACAGGTCGAGCAATGTCGCTGCCAGACGTGTCAATGCCATACTGGTCCCGGTAGGACTTGCGATTGCGATGGCTGGCTGAAATGCCGAGGCCTCGAAGCCGAAGGCACCCGCTGCTACGGTGCAGCCCGTGCAAATCATGACTGTGGCAGCCGAAACTGCGGGCTTGACGTGGAGCTACACCGGCACCGTGCGGCCAAGGCTCGAAACAGACCTCGGGTTCCGTGTCGCTGGAAAAATCGTCAGCCGCCACGCCGATATTGGTCAGGTTGTAACGGCCGGACAGCTGATCGCTAAGCTCGATGATACCGATCTGCGCCTCGCCGCCGAGGCTCAAGCAGCCGAGCTGCGTGCTGCACTGACCAGCCGGGATCAATCGGTTGCCGCTGAGGGCCGTTTCCAGACGCTTCTTGACAAGGGCCATGTCGCGCAGGCCGCCCTGGACCAGCGCCGGGCTGCTGCTGATGAGGCGCGTTCGCGCGTGTCGCGGGCGGAGCGCAATCTCGATATCGCACGCAACCAATTGGCATACACAGAGCTCATGGCAAGCTCGGCAGGCGTCATCGCATCGCTAAGTGCGGAGGCCGGTCAGGTGGTTGGCGCTGGCCAGACCGTGGCGCGCATTGCGCAGACCAGTGAACTCGAAGTCGCCGTGGCAATTCCTGAACACCTCGCGTCCGCCGTTTCGTCGGCCGTAGCGGAAGTGGTTGTATGGAATACGCCAGCGGCCAGCACTCCAGCAAACACCCCGGCCCGCATGCCAGCGCGACTGCGCGAGATGTCACCGGAAGCTGACCGTGTGACGCGAACGTATCAGGCGCGGTTTTCGCTGCCAGCGGGATCGGTCTTGGAGCTTGGACGCACGGCGACCGTCCATCTCACCCGCTCTGGCGGCTCCGAGCCGATCGTAAGGCTGCCGATCTCGGCAATCATGAACGATGGCCGAGAAGCGCATGTCTATGTTCTCGACGGCGAGACGCGCGTGCGCCGCACGGCCGTCGCGGTTGGAAACCTTAGCGACACGCAAGCCATGGTGTCTGCCGGTTTGAAGACCGGCGACCGGGTGGTGACGATGGGGGTGCACCGCATCGACGAGGGCCAGCCCGTTCGGATCGTTGGCCAGCGCGCCAGCACGAATTGACCGACGGAAAAGCATAAAGCCAGCACAGCATGAGGTCGGCCATGAAGAGCTTCAATCTGTCGGCATGGTCGGTCAGGCACCCGTCCGTCGTTCTTTTCCTGATCATCGCCGTAACGATTGCCGGCGCCATGTCCTACTTGCGCCTCGGACGCGCAGAAGATCCGAGCTTCACCATCAAGACGATGATCGTGCAGGCGTTCTGGCCTGGCGCGACGGCCGAAGACATGCAGCGGCTGGTCGCCGAGCCATTGGAAAAGCGGCTGCAGGAGTTGCCACAGCTCGATTTCGTGCGGACCTATTCGAGGCCGGGCGCGAGCGTCATGCAGGTCCAGCTCAAAGACTACGTGCGCGGGCGAGCGGCAGCCGACACGTGGTATCAGGTCCGCAAGAAATTCAACGACAGCCGCTCGGTGTTGCCCGAAGGCGTTATCGGCCCGGTGTTCGACGATGAGTGAGGCGATATGTTCTCAGCCGTCTACATGCTGACGGCCGAAGGGGCGTCGCGGGCCGAGCTGAAACAGTATGCCGAGACGCTTCGAACAACGTTATTGCGGGTACCTGAGACGGGCAAGATCAACCTCGTCGGAGATATCCCCGAACGGGTCTACGTCGAGCTGTCCTATCGCAAGCTCGCGACGCTCGGCATCCCGCCGCAGACAATCTTCGACGCCATCGGCCGCCAGAACGCCGTCGTGGCCGCCGGATCGATCGAGACGGCGTCGGACCGCGTCACGGTGCGGGTCAACGGCGCGTTCAACACCCTCGACGCCATTCGCGCGGTACCAATTTCGGCTAACGGACAAACTTTCCGGCTGGGTGACATCGCAACCGTGGTTCGCTCGGAGGAAGACCCGGCGCCATTCAAGGTTACCCATCGTGGTCAACCTGCCGTCGGGGTCGCTGTCGCCATGGCGGAGGGCGGCAATGTGCTCAATCTCGGTGAGCGGCTCGATGAGGCCGTCCGGCAGTTCAAGGAAACGGTGCCGCTTGGCCTCGATATCGAGCAGGTGGCCGATCAGCCCAAGGTCGTCGAAGCCTCGGTGAGCGAGTTTCTGGTGTCTTTTGCCGAAGCGCTGGCAATCGTTCTTGCCGTCAGCTTCATTTCGCTCGGGCTTAGAACCGGCATCGTCGTGGCGCTATCTGTGCCGTTGGTCTTGGCGATCGTGTTCGTCGTCATGGCCGCGGGCAACATGAACTTCGACCGCATCACGCTTGGCGCATTGATCATTGCGCTCGGGCTGCTTGTCGATGACGCCATCATCGCCATTGAGATGATGGTCGTTAAAATGGAGCAAGGCTACGACCGGCTCAAGGCGGCGACGTTCGCGTGGGAATCGACCGCTTTTCCAATGCTAACTGGAACGCTGGTGACGGCTGCGGGCTTCCTGCCGGTTGGTTTCGCGGCGTCGACGGCTGGCGAGTACGCCGGCAACATCTTTTGGGTGGTCGGTATCGCGCTCGTCGTGTCGTGGTTCGTCGCTGTCGTTTTTACTCCGTATCTCGGCGTGCTGCTACTGCCCGATTTGGCCAAGCCGGTGGTGGCTGGTGCGCCGGGAGCTACTATGCATGGGCAGACCGTCGGGCCGGTCAACCGTCCGGCTCATATCCCGTCAAATATTCATGGCGATCTCTACCAATCGCGGACGTACCGGGCTTTACGGGCTGGCGTCACGTTCTCGCTGCGCCGCCGTTATTCCGTCATCGCGCTGACGCTGGCCGCGTTCGGCCTTGCCATCGCCGGCATGGGTTTTGTCCAGCAGCAGTTCTTCCCGACATCGTCCCGGCCCGAGCTTTTCATCGAGACCCGGATGCCCGAAGGCTCGTCGATTGGCGCCACGGCCGCGGCGGCACGCAAGGCTGAGCGGCTACTCGAAGGCGACGGAGACGTGGTGACCTACTCGACGTACGTTGGCCAGGGCAGCCCGCGGTTCTTCCTGGCACTTAACCCCGTGCTGCCAAATCCGAGTTTTGCGCTTACAGTCATCATGGCCAAAGACGCTGAAGCCCGCGAACGGATCAAGGCTAGGCTTCGGGCGGCAATCGACGCTGGCGCGGTTCCCGAAGCGCGCATGCGGATCGACCAGTTGACGTTTGGTCCGCCGGTCGGTTTCCCCGTGCAGTTCCGCGTGGTCGGGCCCGATCCCGTGAAAGTTCGCGAGATCGCCTATCGGGTCCGCGATGTCATGCGTACCGAGCCAAACGCCATCGACCCGCAACTTGACTGGAACGAGCAGGTTAAGTCGGTCGCGCTCGACGTGAATCAGGATCGCGTCCGTGTGCTCGGCCTCAATACCGCAGACATCGCGGCCACGCTGCAGACCCTGCTGTCGGGGACGACGGTGTCGGAGTATCGCGAGGGGACCGAAATCCTCAAGATCGTCGTCAGGGCCGCGCCGGATGAGCGTCGAGATCTGGCCCACATCGGTGACCTGGCGATCACCAGCCGCGATGGCCGCGTCGTTCCGGTCGCGCAAGTTGCGACTATTCGCTTCACGTTCGAGGAGCCTATCTTGTGGCGGCGTAATCGAGATATGGTGCTGACCGTGCGAGCCGACGTTGCGCCGGGCATCCAAGCGCCGACCGTCACGAACGCGATCCTGCCCAAACTAGCCGGGATCAAATCGGCACTCGCGCCGGGCTACAGAATAGATACGGGTGGGGCGATTGAAGAGAGCGACAAGGCCAATGTCTCGCTGTTCAAACTGTTCCCGCTGATGATCCTCGCCATGCTGACGCTGCTGATGTTCCAGCTGCAGAGCTTCTCGAAACTGCTGCTCGTGTTTTCGACAGCTCCCCTCGAATTGATCGGAGCGGTCGCTGCCCTGCTGGCGTTCAATGCCCCGTTTGGGTTCGTCGCTCTGCTCGGCGTTATCGCGTTGGCTGGCATGATCATGCGCAACGCCGTGATCCTGGTTGACCAGATCGCGATCTTGCCGACGGCCTGCCGCCCTGGGACGCGATTGTCGAGAGCACGGTGCGCCGTGCGCGGCCGGTGGTGCTGACGGCGCTTGCCGCGATCCTTGCCATGATCCCGCTGACGAAAAGCGTGTTCTGGGGACCGATGGCGCTGTCGATCATGGGCGGTCTTGCGGTCGCAACCGTGTTGACCCTGTTCTTTCTTCCCGCGCTCTACGCCGCGTGGTTCCGGGTCAGGCGTCCCGCGGCTGGCGGCATTTCTGTGGACCCACCCGTCGCCTTGGCGCGGGTTACAGGTCCGGCGGCACCCTCCGCCTCGCAACGTGTCGCTGCGGAATGAACGTCCGAGGATCGCGTGTGGCAGCTCAGCGCGGTAGAGTTTTTGGTTGTTGATCCAGGACAACCGATCCGCCACCTGTAGGGCGTAGGTCTCTTTGCCGGGGAAACGGCAGGGTACATCGTTTCGGATCAGGCACACATGCCGACCACAAATCCGGCAACTCCGCTCGCGGCCTTGGACGTCGCGGTGATCGACACCGAGACCACCGGCCTCGATGTGCGGTCGGCTCGCATCGTCCAGATCGGCGGCGTCCGGATGCGCGGCTGTGAGATCCTTGCGACGGGACGCTTCGACCGGCTGGTCAATCCAGGCATCCTTATCCCGAAAGCGACAACGGTCGTTCACGGCATTTCCGACGCCGATGTCGCGGCGGCTCCGGCCTATGGCGCCATTGCGGACGACTTCGAGGCATTCTTGTCGAACTGTGTCGTGGTTGGACACACCATCGGCTACGACCTGACGATCCTCGAACGCGAGACCAAGCTTGCTGGCTCTACGTGGACGCCAAAGCGTGCGCTCGACGTGAAGTTGCTCGCCGAGATCGCCCGCCTGCCGGTGGCCCAGCACGATCTCGACCGACTCGCTGGCATTCTTGGCGTCGAGGTCGAAGGCCGACACACCGCGCTTGGCGATGCGCTGGCCACGGCCGGGATTTTCGCAGCCCTGGTCCCTCTGCTCAAACAACGCGGCATCCGCTCGCTGGCCGAAGCAGAAGCGGCGTGCCGTGAACTGACGTTGCGCCGCCAGGGGAGCGCCGGTGCCGACCCGTGGCCGCTTGCCGCCTTGCCGCCCGGCGATCCGCTGACTGCATTGTCGCTCATCGAGAGCTTCTCTTATGTCCACCGCGTCACCGATGTGATGTCGCCACAGCCGGTTTGGGTCGAGCCGGATTTGCCGATCTCGGATGCGATCGCGCTGATGATGGAACGGCGCATCAGCTCGGTACTAGTACGCTTCACCGATGATGCTCCCGGCGCCGGGAGTGGTCCCGGGATCGCGACCGAGCGGGATATGCTGCGGATGATCAACACGCGGGGCGCAGCTGGGCTCGACGCGCGTGTCCGCGAGGCTGCTACCCGCCCGCTCCTCACCGTCGGGCAAGACGACTTCGTCTACCGCGCCGTTGGCCGCATGGAACGTCTCGGCATCCGGCATTTGGCGGCGACCGGCCACGATGGCAAAGTCACCGGCATGGTGTCGGCACGCAATCTGTTGCGCCATCGGGCGACGACGGCGCTCGTGCTTGGCGACACGATCGAGCAGGCCGATGACGAGCCTTCGCTCGCCCGCGCCTGGGCCATGGTTCCAAGTGCTGCACGAGCACTCCGCGCCGAGGGGGTCGGCGCGCGCGCCATCGCCGGTGTCATCAGCGCGGAAATCTGCGCTATCACCCGTCGCGCTGCTGTCATTGCCGAGCGGCGCATGGCGACTGCTGGCCGGGGTCTGCCGCCTGTTCCGTATTCCGTTCTGGTGCTCGGGTCGGCCGGCCGGGGCGAAAGCCTAATTGCTGCCGACCAGGACAACGCCATTGTGTTCGACGCGGGTGCTTCGTCCGATGCTGCGTCGAGCGAACCGGGTGGCGCGACGGACCTGTGGCTGGCCGAGATGGCGACACACATGGCCACGATCCTCGATGCTGCCGGGATTCCGCTGTGCAAGGGCGGCGTCATGGCGAAAAACCCGCAGTGGCGCATGAGCCTGCCGCGCTTCGAAGCGGCAATCGACGGATGGGTCTCGCGACAGCGACCAGAGGACATTTTGAATGTCGACATCTTTTTCGATGGTGTCCCTGTCTCCGGCGACCTTGCCATGGGCGAGCGGCTGTTTGCCCGCGCCCACAGAGATGCCCAGCGATCCGTGACATTCCAGAAGATGTTGGTCGAAAACGCCCGCGGATGGCGGTCGCCGGTGACGATCCTCGGCTCGCTGCGCGTCGAACGCGATGGACGTATCGATCTCAAGAAGCATGGCCTGTTGCCGATCTTTACAGCCGGCCGTGTTGTGGCGATCCGCAATGGTGAACGCGCCCGCTCGACAGCAGAGCGGTTTCGCGCGTTTGCCCGTGCCGAGCCGAGCCAGGCCGAGCGCATCGAGCGTCTGATCGACGCGCACGAACTGATCCTCGGCACGATCCTCGATCAGCAGCTTGCCGATGCCGACGCGGGTGTAACGCCCTCACCACGCGTCGACATCAAGCGCCTGACGCCGGCGCGCCGAAGTGACCTGCGTGCTGCCATCGGAGAGGTCGCGACCGCGATCGACTTCGTAGCAGAGGGCCAATTGGTGTGATCGGAACGGCGTCGATGTGCGCTCGTGAGATATCGCGGCCCCGCTAAATCTCGACCTCCTCCTCCTCGGCAAAACGCATCAGGCTCTGGCGGAGGTTTGGGTCGGCGGCTTCTAAGCGCTGGTTGAGGAAGGCTTCGATCTTGCGGCCGTTGAGCGACAAGATCATCGTCTTGACCGGACCGATCGAGGCTGGCGCCATCGAGATTGAGCGGAAGCCGAGGCCGATCAGCGCCATCGCCTCCAGTGGGCGGCCGGCCATCTCGCCGCATAGCGTTACCGGCACACCGTACTCGCGCCCGGCCTCGATCAGCGTTTTGAGCGCGCGCAGGGGCGCCACTGACAGACTGTCATAGCGGCTGCCGACACGGGCGTTGGTGCGGTCGGCGGCGAACATGAACTGCAGCAGGTCGTTCGACCCGACCGAGATGAAGTCGACACGCGGCAGCAATTGGTCGAGTTCGAACAGCAGCGATGGGACTTCGAGCATGGCGCCAATGCGGACCCGGCTCGGCGCATCGTGGGCCCGGCGCTGCTTCATGATCTCGTATTCTTTGTCGATCAGGACGCGGATCGCCGTCATCTCGCGGGCTTCCGAGACCATCGGGATCATGATCGACAATTCGCGGCCAGCCGACGCCCGCAGGAACGCGCGAACCTGGGTGCGGAACAGCGCTGGCCGGTCGAGCGACATGCGGATGGCGCGCCAGCCCATTGCGGGGTTTTCCTCCTCGACCTGGCGGAGGTACGGGAGGACTTTGTCGCCGCCGATGTCGAGGGCGCGGAACACGACCGGCTTGGTGCCGGCCTCGGTTACGACCGCGCGATAGGTCGCGAGCTGGCGCTCCAATCGAGGCAGGGTGTCCGACAGCATGAACTGTAATTCGGTGCGGAACAGGCCGATGCCGTCTGCACCCGATTGAGTAAAGTGGGTCATGTCGACCAGCAGGCCTGCGTTCATCAGCAGCGCGATGCGCTGGCCGTCGCGGGTGATCGCTGGCAGGTCGCGCAGGGCATCGTACTGGCGCTGGCGCTTGGCGCGGAAGCGGACCTTGTCGGTATAAGCCGCGATGACCTCAGGGCCAGGGCGCAAGTGGACCTCGCCGCCGACGGCATCGACGATGATGGCGTCGCCGGCGTTGACCCGGTCGACAATGCCGATGACTTGGCCAACGGCGGCGATGCCGAGCGCCTTTGCTACGATCGCGACGTGGCTCTGGCTGGAGCCGTCCTCGATCACGAGACCGCGCAATTTCGTGCGGTCGTAGTCGAGCAGCTCGGCCGGGCCGAGGGTTCGGGCGACGAGGATCGCGTCGTTGGGGAGGTTGGCGCCATCGCCACGCGCGGCGCGGCCGGCGAGGATGCGCATCAGTCGGTCGGAGAGGTCGTCGAGGTCGCGCTGGCGCTCGCGGAAGATGGGGTCATTGTGGCGCGTCATGCGCAGGCGTGTCGCGTTCTGGACCCGCTCGATCGCGGCCTCGGCGGTGAGGCCGCTTTCGACCGACTCGTTGAGCCGCCGCTTCCAGCCCTTGTCGTGGGCGAGCATGCGGAAAGCTTCGAGCACGTCGCGGTGTTCGCCCGACGCGGCCAGATGATCCTGGCCGAGCATGTCGTCGAGGGAGGCGCGCAGGTCGTTGATCGCGGTGTCGAGTCGGATCAGTTCTTCGGCCGGGTTGTCGGCCATCAGCTGCGTCACGACCATGCGCTGTTCATGCAGCACGACGCGGCCGAGCGCGATGCCCTCTGCGACGCCCGCACCCGACAGTACCGCCGACATCGATTTTGAGACTTCGATGGCGGTTCCCGCCCCGGCAACCGCGCCGGACACGAGTTGTTCGGCAACGATCATCGCCGTCGACTGCAGGACCTCGACGTCTTCGTCGGAGTATTCATTGGGTGTCCTGTTCTGCACGACGAGGACGCCGAGCAACTGACCGCTGCGCTGGACCGGCACTGCGAGCAGCGAGTGGTAGACCTCTTCGCCCGTTTCCGGGCGGTAGGAGAACGATGGGTGGCTCGACGCCTCGGGCTCGTTGATGATCACGCCCATGGCCGCGCACCGGCCAACAAGGCCCTCGCCGCGGATCAACCGCGTGTTGTGGACCGCCTCAGGTTTCAAGCCTTCGGAAGCGTAGAGCTCGAGTGAGCCGTCCTGGCGCTTCAGGTAGATCGAGCAGACCTCGGCGACCATGACGCCAGCGATCTGGCGGACAATTTTGTCGAGCCGCGATTGGCCGTCACCGGCTTCGGACATGATCTCGCGCAGGCGCCGCATGATGACGCGCAACGCCGGTTCGGCTGGCGAAAAGTTGCTGTCGTCGGTGCGCCGCGTTTGCATGGCCCTGCTAAAGCTCTCAACTGCCGATGAGTTCCGACGCCGTCTATACGGGGTCGGACACCATGTGGTGTGAGAGTGTGGCGCTTATGTGCCGCGCGTCAAGCCATCTGCTGACGTATGCCCGCGCGGCATTGGCGGCGGGCGGTGCCGCTATGACCGTCTTTCGACGGAAGCTGGCTGAATTCAGGCCGCGTCCATGCCGTAGAGCGTATGCAGCGTGCGGACGGCGAGTTCGGCGTAGGCGGCGTCGATCAGCACTGAGATTTTGATCTCCGAGGTCGAAATCGCGGTGATGTTGATGCCTTTTTCGGCAAGCGCTTTGAACATCTTAGCGGCAACGCCCGCGTGGCTGCGCATGCCAACCCCAATGACCGACACCTTCACCACGTCTGCGCTGGCTGCAACGTCGAAATAGCCGATGTGGGCTTTGGCTTGTTTCAACACCTCGAGTGCGCGCGGCAGCTCTGTCGCCTGGACGGTAAACGTCATGTCGGTCGACTTACCGTCGGGCGCGACGTTCTGGACGATCATATCGACGTTGATGTTGGCGTCGGCCAATGGCCCGAAGATCCGCGCGGCGACACCGGGCTTGTCCTCGACCTTGAGGAGCGTGACCTTGGCCTCGTCCTTGGCGAAGGCGATGCCGCTCACAACTTGCTGTTCCACGATCTCATCCTCGTCGCAAACGATCGTTCCGATGTTTTCCAATTGCCCGGCGGTGACCGGCTGCATCGCGTCCGGCGGCACGAAGCTCGACAGCACGCGAACTTTCATCTTGTGCACCATGGCCAGCTCAACCGAGCGGGTCTGCAGCACCTTGGAGCCCAGAGACGCCATTTCCAGCATCTCTTCATACGAGACCTTGGGCAGGCGGCGCGCCTTCGGCACGATACGCGGGTCGGTGGTGTAGACGCCATCGACATCGGTGTAGATGTCACATACATCGGCCTTGAGCGCGATGGCGAGCGCCACGGCGCTGGTATCGGACCCGCCCCGGCCGAGGGTGGCGATCCGGTTCGACGCCGGTTCGACGCCCTGGAAGCCGGTGATGACGGCCACCTCTCCGGAATTGACGCGGGCGGTGATGCCATCGGCTGGAATGTCGAGAATGCGGGCCGAGCCATGGGCATCGCTGGTGATGACTGGCACCTGCCAGCCCTGCCAGGAGCGTGCTTTCAGGCCCATCGACTGGAGTACGATGGCGAGAAGACCGGCCGTGACCTGTTCGCCGGTGGCGACGACAGCGTCGTATTCACGGGCATCGTGAAGAAGCGAGGCTTCGCGGACCCAGCCGACAAGTTGGTTGGTGACGCCGGACATGGCCGACACGACGACCGCGACCTTGTTGCCCGCCTCGACCTCGCGCCGCACGTGCGCGGCGACGTTGCGGATGCGGTCGAGGTTGGCGACCGATGTGCCGCCGAATTTCATGACGACGACGGCCATCCCGAGGTCCTGTTTGCGTTGGTCGTTCGATTGATCCGCGCGGCTGCTTACAGGGGACGGGCGGTCGCCGCAACCGGGGCATGCAAATGAGAAAAGAGCCGCACCCCGGGGGATGCGGCTCTCGATGCTGTCAAGACGACCGGGCAGGGATCAGAAGTTGATCAGAGCGCCGAACTTGAAGAGCTGATGCTCGTCGAAGCTGTTCTTGCCAACCACAAGACCCTGACCACCACACTGGACGGTATTGCCGCGGCAGTTCACGTCGCCTTCGTAGGCGCGGTAGATGGCGAACAGCGACATGGCAGCAGCGTCAACTTCCTGGACGATGCCGAGGCCCCACTGATCGAGGTTCGACGAGTTCACGCCGGCTGCCCAGAGAGCGTTCGACAGCTTGTCGCTGTTGTTGCCGTATTCACCGAACAGCACCGTGTGACCCAGCGGGTTCCAGCGCTGGCGGATACCAGCCTTGATGTAGTAGTTTTCGCCTTCGACCTGCTGCTGGCCGGCGAAAGTCGCGCCGGTTATGTCGTTATAATCCTGGCCGTAGGCACCGTAGACGAACAGACCCGTTGGCACGTGCTGCAGGTAGAGGCCAGCTTGGAGGGCGCCGGACTCTTTACCGCCGCGAGCCTTTTCAGCGACTTCCTTGGCACCGGCGCCGTTGTCGTCGGTGTTCTCGTAGTAACCGATGGCAGCGGCGACCTTGATGCCGTTGAACTCGCCAGCATAGCGGCCGGCAAGGCCCCAGGTGTCGTCTTCACCCCACGAGGCCGAGGCAGAGAAGCCAGCGAACGTCGGCGTGTCGTAGCGTACGTTGTTGTTCGGCACGCCGTCGCAGTCGGCGCCAAGGCCCTGCGTGTCATTACCAGTGAAGGACTGACAGGTCGCGAGCGAACCCCAGTTTACGCTGGTGTTGCGAACGCCATTCCGCCGAACCGAGAAGTTGTTGACGTCGTACATGATGTAGTTGGCGAACGCGAGCGTACCCGAGCCATCCGGCAGCACGGCGACGTTATCGGCGGCCGACGACTGCTGACCGACCGAGATGCGGCCGAGCTGGTCCGACTTGATGAACCAGAAGCTCTGGAGCACCGACAATGCCGAGCCGCCGTCATCTGTGACTTGGCTCACGACAAGGTTTTCAGACGATGGGGTTTCAACGTGGATGACGTAACCGGCCGAGTAGCCCGGAGCAATCTGGGCTGAGCCGGTGAACTTGAAGTGCGAGTTCAGCGTGCCGCCGATGCTGGTCTGGTAGGCGTTGGTTTCGACGCCATCGTCCCAAACGATGACCTGCTCGGCGACCCAGCCGGACACGGTCAACGAGACTTTGCGGTTGCCCTTGCGAGCCGTCGTGGCTTCGAGTTCTGCGATCCGCTCTTCGAGATCGGCGCAGCAGTTTCCGCCGAGATCAGCTGCGTTCGCCGAGGTGATACCACCGGCGAGAGCGCCTGCCGCCACGAGGGCAATAAGGCTTAGATTCTTCATGGTCGTCTCCCGTCTGCTTGGTCGTTCCAACAGCGGACGCCTGACAAACGCGAAACAAACCGCTCGCTTCCTCGAATTCATTGTGCCGATTTACGGCACGCCCCATTTGCCTGTGATTCGAGCATTCGACAACACAACCCACAGGCAAGTTATGAGTCTCGTTCACAACACGTGACGGATTTATCACAACATATAACCGGGCTGAGATATCCACCGCCAGACAAACTCTCGGTATTGGGCGTCAACTGCGGGTGCCGAAAATGGCCGATCCGACGCGGACGTCGGTGGCGCCGAACTCGATCGCTGGCTCGTAATCGCCGCTCATGCCCATGCTGATGCGTTGCAGACCCAACTCAGCGGCTCGTTTCGCCAAGAAGGCAAAGTGAATTGACGGCTCTTCATCAACAGGCGGAATACACATCAGTCCGACAACATCCAATTGGTCGATGTCGCGGCAGTGGATAACAAACGCACCAGCGTCTTCGGGCATGACGCCAGCTTTTTGCGGTTCCTTCCCGGTATTGACTTGGACGAATACGGGAATCCGACGATTTTGCTTACGCATTTCCGCAGCTAACGCGGCGGCTATTTTCGGCCTGTCGATGGTGTGGATAACATCGAATAGCGCGACAGCATCAGCGGCTTTATTCGACTGGAGCGGGCCGATCAAATGGAGCGTCATATCGGGGTAGTCCGCGCGCATTTCTGGCCATTTGCCTTGGGCTTCCTGCACGCGGTTTTCGCCGAAATGACGGTGGCCAGCCTCGAGTATCGGCCGGATATCGGCAGCGTCGAACGTTTTGGATACGGCGATCAAGTTGACTAAGGCCGGGTCGCGGGCAGCGCTTCGTGCCGCAGCATCGATCTGCTCGCGGACGCGCGCAAGGCGGGACACGGCTTCGGGGGCTGTCGGGTGCGCCGGCGTTGCATCGACCGTCGGCGGCGGCATTACTGGTATCTCCGGAATTCGTGGGCTTCGTTGGATAACAGATCGAGATAGGCCCTGTTGATAAAAACCTTGTCGCGACCGATCCGTTCCTCGCGCAGAACGCCCGCTGCTGCCAGCTGCTTGAGATACTCGGACGCCGTCTGCCGTTTGGCGATGCCGGCGTCGACAAGGCTGCCGATGCGGCAATAGGGTTCGGTAAACATCAAGTCGACGAGTTCGCGAGAATAGATTTTTGGCGCGACGGTCTTCACGAAATCCGCAGTGTGTTCCATCTGCGCACGAATCGCCCTGATTTTTAGGGTCGTCCATCGCGACGTCAGTTCAACGGCTTGAAGCATGTAGCGGATCCATGGCTCCCAAGCGCCGGACGACGTGACCTCGCGCAGCAAGCCGTAATACTGTTGTTTGGTGCGGACGATGTGACGGGAGAGATAGAGTGTAGGAAGATCGAGTAGACCTGCTTGGACGAGAACAAGCACGTTCAAGATGCGACCCGTGCGGCCGTTGCCGTCGACAAAGGGGTGGATCGCCTCAAACTGATAGTGCAGGACGGCCATCTTCACGAGCGGGTCGAGATCGTCTTCGCGGTGGAGGAACTGCTCCCAGTTCGACAGCAGGTCTCGGAGCCGCGCTTCGCCTTCGGGTGGCGTGTAGATGACGTCACCGGTCACTTTGTTTTGCAGCGTAGTGCCCGGTACCTTGCGGATCTCCATCTGCTGGTCCTTTAGCAGGGAGCAAATCTCGACGGCGGTATTGGTCGTCAGCGGGCGTGATTTGAGCGACGCTAGGCCACGGTAAAGCGCCGTGCGGTAGCGGATCGCTTCTTTCGTGGCGGGATCGCTGTTGCCGTCTTTCAGGCTCGCTTCGCGAAACAAGGCGTCGTTGGTCGTGACGATCAGCTCGATCTCGGAGCTGTCCTTGGCCTCGAGGATTGGAATTGTGTTGATCAATACGGATTGGTTTGGAATCAATTCGCCAGCAAGCTTGAGTTCGGCCAGCGACGCTCTTGCACTCACGCAGGCTTTGAGGACCATCTTGGTTTCGAGTTCGAAGGCCGGGGGCAGCAAAGGCAAGCCGTTATAAGGGCGCTTCGGATCGTAATGGGCAGGGACCGACGAGGTCGTGTCGATTTTCCGGGGCTTTGTCGACATTGTGGTCCTGGCGTGTCGATAGTGACGACATGTATTGTCGGCTATGTCGGAAAAAATCAATAATGTCGACACGTCTAGATGACATGTCGATGAGGTCGACAGACGCACAGCACCATGTCGACAATATAGCGTTTTGTCGACATTAAGGTTCGATGCCGCGCCTCTTGACCCTACGCCGCGATCGGGTGTTGGTGCGCCACCATTTGCAGAGATGACAACGGACCATGGCCAGCGAACGCTACAACGCGCCCGAGCGCGAGAAACATTGGCAACAGGTGTGGGAGGCGGCTGGTACTTTTGCCACCGCCAATCCCACTGTTGGTAGCGCTGGTACCGATCGCACTGGTGATCGCACTGGCACCGCCGTCGATCCTCGGCCGAAATGTTATGTGCTCGAGATGTTCCCCTATCCGTCGGGGCGCATCCACATGGGCCATGTTCGCAACTACGCGATGGGCGACGTGTTTGCCCGCTACAAGCGCGCGACGGGCTTCAATGTTCTCCACCCGATGGGCTGGGACGCGTTCGGCATGCCGGCGGAAAACGCGGCCATGCAAAACAATCTGCATCCGGGAACGTGGACCCGTTCCAACATCGCGACGATGAAGCGCCAGCTTCGGTCTATGGGTCTGTCGCTCGACTGGGCGCGCGAAATCGCGACCTGCGAACCTGAATATTATCGGCACCAGCAGCGCATTTTTCTCGATATGCTGACCAAGGGCCTCGCTTACCGGCGTTCGGCCAAGGTCAACTGGGACCCGGTCGACAACACCGTACTGGCTAACGAGCAGGTGATCGACGGTCGAGGCTGGCGATCTGGCGCGCTCGTCGAACAGCGTGAGCTGACGCAGTGGTTCTTCAAGATCACGCAGTATTCCGACGAGCTTCTTGCCGATCTCGACACCCTCAAAGCGTGGCCCGACAAGGTGCGCTTGATGCAGGCCAACTGGATCGGTCGCTCGGACGGATTGCTCGTCCGGTGGGCGGTCCAAGACGCACGGCCGAAGACGACCAAGAAGGGCGCAAAGGCTAAGCCGACGGTGGCTCCTGGCGCTCCTGTTGAGACTCCCGGCGAAGTCGAAGTGTTCACGACGCGGCCCGATACGCTGTTTGGGGCCGCGTTCGTTGCGGTCGCCGCCGATCACCCGATCGCGAAATCTGCCGCAGCGGCGAACCCCGAGCTCGCCGCGTTTTGCGACGAGTGCCGCCGGATCGGCACGTCTGTCGCCGACCTGGAGACGGCCGAAAAGCTCGGTTTCGACACCGGGCTGCGGGCCGTGCATCCGCTCGATCCGACTTGGACGGTGCCGATCTACGTCGCCAACTTCGTGCTGATGAACTACGGGACAGGCGCGATTTTTGGCTGCCCGTCGGGGGACCAGCGCGATCTCGACTTTGCGCGCAAGTACGATCTTCCCGTTGTCACGGTCGTGGCCCCTAAAGAAGAAGCGGCGACCTTCAAGGTTGGCAAAACCGCCTACGACGGCGACGGCGTGATGATCAACTCGCGCTTTCTCGACGGCCTGTCGACGACGGACGCATTCGATGAAGTGGCGCGGCGGCTGGAAGCACAAACGCTCGGCGATAAGCCGGTAGCGCAGCGCCAGGTCAACTACCGGCTGCGCGACTGGGGCGTGTCGCGCCAGCGCTATTGGGGATGTCCGATCCCGGTCATTCACTGCGAAACGTGTGGCGTTGTACCAGTGCCGCACAAGGATCTTCCTGTGCGGCTGCCGGAGGATGCGACGTTCGACGTGCCCGGCAACCCTCTTGATCGCCATCCGACGTGGAAGCACGTCGATTGCCCGGCGTGTGGCAAGCCCGCGCGCCGCGAGACCGACACCATGGACACGTTTGTCGACAGCTCGTGGTATTTTGCCCGGTTTACGGCGCCACTATCAGATACCCCGGTCGACATCGACGCCGCCCGATACTGGCTGCCCGTCGACCAATATATCGGCGGCATTGAGCACGCGATCCTTCACCTGCTGTACTCGCGGTTTTTTACGCGCGCGCTGATCGACACCGGCCACCTCGAACTTCGGCCCAGCGACAACGTCGCGAGCCCACGTGAACCGTTTGCGGCGCTGTTCACGCAAGGGATGGTCACGCACGAGACGTACAAGTCGGCGGACGGCCATTGGCTGCTGCCGGAGGAGGTTACGTTTTCGGGCGATGGCGAAGCGCGCGCAGCCACCGAGGTGGAGACGGGAAGGCCCGTTGCCATCGGGTCGATCGAGAAGATGTCGAAATCGAAGAAAAACCTCGTCGATCCCGACGACATCATCGCAAATTCCGGTGCCGATTGCGCGCGTTGGTTCGTGCTGTCGGACAGCCCGCCAGAGCGGGATTTCATCTGGACAGAAGCCGGCGTTGCCGGTGCCGGGCGGTTCGTGCAGCGGCTGTCGCGGTATATCGACCAAATTGCCGAGATCGGTGCTGCACAGGGAACCGCGCGCCCCGACACGTTCGGGGACGAGGCGATGCGGCTGCGCAAGGCGCTCCACCGGGCGTTGCACGCGGTCGGCTCCAGCATCTCCGGGTTGCGGTTCAACGTCGCCGTGGCGCAGGTCCATGAACTGGCGAACGCCATCCAAGCCGCGCTGACGGCGGCTGGAGACAGGCCTTCGCCCGACATGGCGTGGGCGCTGCGCGAGGCCGGCGAGTACCTCGTAGCGATGATTTCGCCGATGATGCCGCACCTCGCCGAAGACGGGTGGGCGCGTCTCGGTTACAACACGCTCGTTGCGAACGCGCCATGGCCTGAGGCTGAATCGGGGTTGCTCGTTGACGATACGATCACGCTTGCCGTACAGGTCAATGGGAAGAGGCGGGATGAAATCGTCGTTCCGCGCGACGCTCAGACAGGCGAGATCGAAGCTGCTGCTTTGCAGCTCGACACCGTAATTCGTGCGCTTGAAGGACGGACGCCGAAACGCGTCATCGTCGTACCGCAGAGGATCGTGAATGTCGTCGTCTGACGGTCAGGTTCGGAACGCGCGCGGGCAGGCCAAAGCTGGCTCTAGCTCACGTCTATCTGCTGCCATCGTCTGTGCCGTGTTGGCATCGCTCGGCGGCTGCTCCGATGGTCAGGGCTTCCGGCCGCTTTACGGCAATCTCGGCTCAGCTGCTGGCGTCGACGTCAAACTGGCGCAAGTCGAGATCGCGCCGATGCCGGGACGGCTTGGGCAACGGCTTCGTAACGAGCTGATTTTCGACACCACGGGCGGGAGCGGCACGCAGCCACCGCTCTACCGTCTCGAAATTGCCGTGCGAGAAAGCGTCACGTCCACGCTCGTCAAAACAGACGGCGATGCTCTCAGCCAAATCTACGCCGCCGATGCAACATTCAACTTGGTGCGCATTTCGGACAAGTCGGTGGTCCTCAAGGGCGTGAGCTTCGGACGCTCAGGCTTCGAGCGAAACCCGTCGATCTATTCGAACGTGCGCGCTCAAGACGACGCCCAGAGCCGCGCTGCCAAGACCATCGCGCTCGACTTGAGGTCGCGCCTTGCCGCCTTCCTGTCGACCACCTGATCTTCAGTGGTCGCGATCAAGGCCAATCAGGCCGAAGCGTTCCTGACATCCCCCGACCCGACGATTTCGGCCGTGCTGTTCTTTGGTCCGGATGCCGGACTTGTCAGCGAGCGGGCAGGCCGCTTGGCGCGTGCGATCGCGGCGCGGGATACGCCGCCAAGCGAGGTGTTGTCGATCGAGGATGCCGACCTCGAAGACGACCCCGGTCGGCTCGAGGTCGAACTCCAGACGGTCGCGATGTTTGGCGGGCGCAAAATCGTCCGGACGCGCACCGGGCGGCGGGTGACGACGCTGACCGTCAAGCCGCTGCTCGAACCGGGGCGGCTGGCTGGTATCCTCATCATCGAGGCCGGCAATCTCCGTGCGGATGAGGGCTTGCGGCCGGTGTTCGAGAAATCACCAATTGCGGCGGCCATCCCTTGTTATGCCGACAGCGAGCAGGATCTCGCGCAGCTTGCCACCTCGGTTTTGCGCGGACATGGGCTCAAAATCGCACCCGACGTGCGCGATGTCCTGGTCAGTCGACTGGGCGCGGATCGTGGACTGTCGCGCGGCGAACTCGATAAACTGGCGCTATTCGCGTATGGCCAGGCCGAGGTAACGGCGGAGGATGTCGAAGCCGTGGTTGGCGACGCCAGCGAACTGCAGCTCGATCGCATCCCGGAGGCCGCTGCTGGCGGCGACAGCCTGACAGCCGTGACCGATGCCGACCGCGCGATTGCGAGCGGCGATGGGGCGCAAACCATCGTGCTCGCGACGCAACGCTATTTCCTGCGCCTCCACCGGTTGCGGGCGGCGGTGGACGGAGGCCGTAGCGTCGACGATGCCGTACGCGGGATGCGGCCGCCGGTCCCGTTCAAAGCGCAGGCCATGCTTGCCCAACAATGCCGGACATGGTCGGCGGCACGGCTGACAGCCGCGCTTGGCGAGATCAGCGCAACGGTTGCAGCGACGCGCCAGACCGGGGCGATGGAAGACGTTCTCGTCGAGCGCCTGCTGCTGCGACTGGCAGCGATGGCGCGGCAGAAGTAGCGATCGTGTCCCGCTGGCGTGTTCAAGCGCGTCTCACGCGCGACGTGTCCTGTTGCTGGTTCTCCGCTCGTTGGTTATCGGCTCTCTACGCGCCAACATCGCTTTCCTTTCAGGACCACCCATGACCGCTCCTCGCTTCGACGTCGCTGGCATCGGCAACGCCATTGTCGACATCATCGGCCGCTGTGACGACGCCTTTCTGGAGCGGTTCGGCGCGGCCAAGGGCGGGATGCGCCTCGTCGACACGGACGCGCTGATGGCGCTTTACACGGCCATGGGGCCAGGGATCGAAATCTCGGGCGGGTCGGCGGCCAACACGATCGCTGGCATCGCGTCGCTTGGCGGTTCCGCGAGCTTTATCGGCAAGATCGGCGACGACGAGTTCGGCCGCATCTTTGCCCACGATATTGCCGCGCAAGGCGTCGCGTTTCAGTCGCGGCCTGTCGCGGGCGGGCAAACCTCGCGCTCGCTCATTCTCGTCACGCCCGACGGCGAGCGGACGATGAACACGTTTCTTGGCATCTCAACGGCGTTCGAAGAGGCCGACCTCGACGCGGATGTCATCGCGTCGGCTGGTATCGTCTATCTCGAAGGCTATCTCTTCGACGCTCCTCCCGGTAAGGCCGCATTCCGGCGTGCGGTCGAAATCGCGCGAGGTGCTGGGCGTAAAGTTGCACTGACACTGTCCGATGCATTCTGCGTCGACCGGCACCGGGACGAATTTTTGGAGTTCATGCGGTCGGGCGTCGACATCGTGTTCGCCAACGAAAGCGAGCTCGTTTCGCTCTATCAAGGTGCCGACTTCGACGCTGCGGCAGCTCAAATCGGCGCGGAGGTTCCGTTGGCGGTTTTGACCCGCAGTGCCAAGGGCTGCGTGGTTGTCGCTGGCCCATCGCGGGAGGCCGTGCCTGCGCATCACGTGGACCACGTCGTCGATACCACGGGGGCAGGCGATCTGTTCGCGGCGGGGTTCCTGTTCGGTGCGGCGCGCGGCCTGCCCAACGCAACGTCGGCGCGACTTGGTGCCATGGCGGCGGCTGAGATCATCTCTCACATCGGTGCGCGGCCCGAGGCGAACCTTGCCGCATTGGCCCGCGAGGCCGGTTTTGTCGTCACTGGATAACGGCGACCGCAACACCGTGCGGACCTGGGTGGCGCAATTTCTGGAGCTTATAATCGCCGCAAATTCATTGCTTTAGGGCTTCCACTTGAGATATTCTTGCACGATGGCAACACATGCCTCTGCAAGTCTTCTCTATTTTCCTACTTTTCTATTTTTTCTCCTTGGCGGACGCGGCGGCGCACGGCACCGTCGCAATCAGCAACCGTTTGATTCCGCCAAGGATTTTCCATGACGCTCCAAAAATCGGGACGCGGCCGTCCAAAGGGGACTGGCCTCGACGACACCAATCACCTCGAAGCCATCGCCGGGTTGCTGGCAGCTAATCCTGAGATGAAGCCGACCACAGCGATCAAGGAACTTGGCATCAACGATCCGTCGGTCATCCGCCGGCTGCGCGACAAATATCACGCATCCTTGCTGGCGTTTGGCGGGGCCGAAGCGACGGGGCCGATCCACACGGCAACACCGGTCCAAGCGACAGCACAAGCGCGCACGATGGCTGCGGCGCAAGCGGCCGATCATAAACTTACCGCGCCAGCCGTTGGTCTCGATCGCGAGGCCGCGCTCCGCCGAGATGGCCGGGCGGCCCCGGTTTCAGATGAGCCCCAAACTAGCGTCGACCACAGCTTTGCGCGCCTGTTCGGGCTCGGGATCGGCGTTTTGATGTCCGGGCTCGAAGCGCAGGCTTCGCTTCTGGCTTACGGCGCCAAATCCCTGCCGGTTGGGCCGTTTTTCCAAGTTCAGGTCACTGTTGCCGAGGCTGCGCTAAAATTCGCCGCCGAACTCATCACGGTGCCCGGACACCTGGCGTAGGATTGCTGGATCTCGATCTGCCAGGGCCCGGCTGATCGATACCATCCATCGACCTAACCTTGTCGTCCGTCGCGCCGTTTTCGCGTTGTTTGCCGGCGTTCGTTCGCGGCCAGTTCTTTCGATTTACCCGTGCGTCAAGACTGTCTCACGACCGAGTTGGTCTTTGCGTCTGTGTGCCCTTCGCGTGACGACCGTTGGCGCCCTGGCTTCGGCCACGGCGACCGGCGGTACTACATCCATTGCAACTTGAAGGCCGCCCCCAAAGCGGCCTTTTTTTGCGTCCGGGCTTCGCCTACCAAAGCGGGCTAGGCCGTCGCTCTTTCGGCTGCCGTACGTTCGATCACGTTGTCGCGGAATTATTATCCGGCCCGCCACTCGGGGCACCACCCGGGACACTCTCTGCCGCCGCAGTTTCCGATCGTGCACCCGTCGTCTGTGTCAACACGACAAGCCCGGTCAACAACAGCCCACCCATCACCGCGAGTTCGACAGCGTTGGCCCCCGACCCCAGGAACCGCGTCGCATAGTCGATAATTTCCTGGTATTTCAACGCAAACACCAGAGAAGCGATGCCGCCACCGATCTTGCCGGCAGCCTCGATATCGCGTTGCGTCCGGCGGAAAAAGAACACGACCAGCAGCAGCACCCAGATTACGAACAAGCCGCTCATCACCGGCGACAGGGCAGAATAGAAGCCATCGCCGTATTTGCCATAGAGCAGGCTCGACGATTGCAAAAAGCTCTGGTTCGAGATCGGCCAGATCAGCATGGCGAATGCCCCGATCAGGATGCCGCGCTCGATCCCGGCCGTGTCATCGTGATAGAGCTTGTCGATCGTGCGCCGCCACATGGCGAGCAGGAAGCCGATCGCCAGGATCATCAAAAGGAAGAAGATTTTGAGAGGCAGCAGGATCGAATGGATCAGGCTGGTGACCGAAGGCTTGCCGTCGTTGGCATAAATTTGCGTCAGTGCCACCGAAAACCGGGTTTGGGCCTGACAGCATTCGGCGGCCGACAACATCGTCTTAGTCACGAAACAATAGCGGCGCTCGATCAGGGCCCGCGGCGTTTCGATCAGCGGGTCGGGGTCGCACTGGCGGACCAGGACCGACAGCCCGTTGCGCTTCTCGGACTGGCGGCGAACCTCGGCAACGCTTTCCATAATCGGATGACGCAAGCACGCCGACTGGTTGGCGGCTGGGTCTTTAACGCAACCTGCCGGGTCGCCCCGGTCGGCAGCCAAGGTCTGGGGTTTCAGCCACCAGACGGCTGGCAAGTCGCCACCGACGAGCGCCCGCGCGACTAGGACCGACATCAGAACCAAAACGGTCGTGCCCAATGCAAACCGCAAACGGCCGTAGCGCACGACGTTGGGGTTGTTCCAGTAGAGATCGAGGAGGGCGCAAGCAGGGATATAAAATGCAAACAGCGCCAATAAGCCGAACGTTGGAAAGAACACGAACAGGTGGCTGTAAAGGGTCGCGAGCGTGAACCAGTCATGGTCGCGGAACTCAGTATAAAGGACTGCAGTCGTCACGATGAACGACATGCCAAGTACGACAAAGATGATCGCGACGATCGACCGCGTATTCGCTGACATACTCAACACCCCGCCTTGAGCAAAACGTCACTCGTCTCTCGTCGCGCGTTCTAGCCGAACGCGACTTTGACGCGCGTTCTATCCGAACGCGGGGCCGCTGTCACAGCTTACGCAGCGACACCATCGTGACGCGATGGTCGGCGCTTTTTTCGAGGATCAAGCTGGCGCGTAGGCGGGTCGGGAGGATGTTCTCTTCCAGGTTTTTCTGGTTGATCGATCGCCAGATGTCGAGCGCCGCGTCTCGGGCTTCGTCTTCGGTCATCGTCGAATAGCGATGGAAGAAGGCGCCGGGATCGCGGAAAGCGGTGGCGCGCAGCCGCATGAACCGCTCGACATACCATTGCTCGAGGTGAGCTGGTCCGGCGTCGATATAGATCGAGAAATCGAAAAAGTCTGAGACGAAGGGGATCGCGTCGCCGCCTTTGATCAGCCGCGCGGGCTGCAGCACGTTGAGGCCCTCGACGATCAGGATGTCAGGGTTTCCGGTGCGGATGAACCGTCCAGGCACGATGTCATAATTGAAGTGGGAGTAGACCGGCGCTTCGACGATTCCGCGGCCGCTTTTCACGTCTGCCAGAAATTGCAGCAGCCGGGCGCTGTCGAAACTCTCGGGAAAGCCCTTGCGGGTCATCAACCCACGGCGGTCGAGTTCGGCGTTGGGATAAAGAAATCCGTCCGTCGTGATCATGTCGACTTTCGGCGTGTTCGGCCAGCGCGCGAGCAAGGCTCCGAGGACGCGAGCCGTTGTGCTTTTGCCGACGGCCACCGAGCCGGCGATGCCGATAATGAACGGCACCTTTCCGTCGCCGTGCCCTAAGAACTTCGCCGAGACCGAGTGCAACTCTTGAGCGGCGGCGACATAGAGGTTCAGTAGTCGCGACATCGGCAGGTAAATTTCCTCGACGTCGGCTGCCGACAATTCCTCGATTACGCCCGATACTTGATCGAGATCATCGGCTGACAGCGTCATCGGCGTGTCGGCGCGCAATCGCGCCCATTCGGCGCGAGTGAAGGTGCGATAGGGCGAGAATCCGAGCGCAACCGAAGACGCCAGTGCTCGCTCGTTGCGGACCAGCAACGAAGACCGTCGGCTGGGTGCAGCGGGCGTCACGGCTTGACCCCCGCGAGGCGAGATTTGGCGGCGCGAACGCCGCCTGTCAGCTGGCTTGACGGGACGCCTTTTCCGCGATCCCGGAGGTTCCCATCCGGCTGGCTAACTTCGCCGTTACGTCGTCCCATGGCACATCCCGGCTCTCGAGCAGCACGATCAGATGATAGAGCACATCTGCGGCCTCGGATGCCACGGCATCTTTCTCGACTTTCGACAGCGGCATACGAACATGGTTTCCGCCGTCGGGCCGCGTGGCGCCGCCGAGTGCCGCGACCACCAGTTCGATCGCCTCTTCGCCGAACTTTCGCGCGCAGCGGTCGGGGCCGGCGTCCAGCAGTTGCCGCGTGTATGACGGCGCTGCAGACGGGTCGGCGGGTGCCGTCCGGCGCGCGCGGATCAGGTCGACAAGAGCTGCGACGGCATCGGTCATGGTCAGGCTCGCTCAATCGAAAATCATGCCGTCAAGCGCCTGTCATAGCTGGCCCGCCGAGATCAGTTCCCATTCGTCAGCCGCATGCGGATGTAGTCAAGCTGGTCAAAGCTACCATAGCGGATCAAAAGTTGACCGGTTTCGCCAGCCCCCTTTTTGATTTCGACCTTGAGGCCCAACTGATCGGCGAGATCCTTTTCAAAGGCCTTTGTGTCTGGGTCCTTGTCGCGCACCTTGCGTGCTGTCGAGCTTGGTTGCCCGATTGGGCCGCGCGGTTCGGACAGGCTGTTGACCAGAGCCTCGACCTCGCGGACGTTGAGGTCCTCGGCGATGATGCGCCGGGCAAGTTCTTCCGCGTCTGCCCGGCCGACCAGCGGGCGGGCATGGCCCGGCGTCAACTGGCCGTTTTGGACCAAGGCCTGAATTGTTTCAGGCAGCTTCATCAGCCGCAACGTGTTGGCCACATGACTGCGGCTTTTACCAATTATTTCTGACAGTTGCTCTTGGCTGTAGCCGTATCGCTCGATCAGCTCGCGATAGCCCGACGCCTCTTCCAGCGCATTGAGATCGGCACGCTGTACGTTTTCGATGATCGCGATTTCGAGAACGTCGCGGTCTTCGAGTTCGCGCACGATAACGGGCAGCACATGGAGCCCGGCCAGCTGGGCAGCGCGCCAGCGGCGTTCACCGGCGACGATTTCGTATTGGCTGCCGTTTATCGGTGCGGGATCGGGCCGGGCGATGATCGGTTGGACTAGTCCTTTGGACCGGATCGATTCAGCCAATTCTAACAGATCGTCGTCGTTGAAGTCGCGGCGCGGGTTCAAGCTGCCGCCGCGCAAATGCTCGATCGGGACGACCCGTTGCTCGCCGTGGATCGGCAAGCGCGCGCCGGGCATGGCAAGCACACCGCCTAACGTCGCGGCTGCCGTATCGCGCTCAGGTGGCGGCTGGACCTCACCGATCAGGGAGGCGAGACCTCGACCAAGGCGGCTGCGCTGGAGTGGGACGTTCATCGCTCAACCCTTTGAAATCGATCGATTGTTTACGCGGCCTTCGACTGGCGCTCGCGCTGGATGATCTCGGTGGCGAGCCGGATGTAGGCTTGGCTGCCGCTGCAATCGTAATCGTACAGCAACAGCGGCTTGCCGTGGGACGGGGCCTCGGCCACACGCGTATTTCGCGGGATCATCGTCTCGTAAACCTTCGCGCCGAAGAACGCGCGCACGTTGTCGGCCACTTCGCGCGACAGCGACGTGCGGGCATCGTGCATGGTCAGCACCACGCCTTGAATTTCGAGCGCAGGATTCAGCGTCGTTCGAATCTGATCGACCGTATCCCTAAGCTGCGAAATGCCTTCGAGCGCGAAGAATTCGCACTGCACCGGAACCAGCAAAGCATCGGCTGCCGTCATGGCGTTGAGCGTCATCAGCGACAGCGATGGCGGGCAATCGACCAGCACGTAACTGTAGGATTTAGCCGGGTTGGCCCGTCCCGTTGCTGCCATCAGCCGAACAGCGTCGCGCAATTTGTAGAACCGGTTGTTATCCGACCCCATGTGGGCATCGATGCCGACAAGGTCGGCATTTGCTGGCACGAGATTAAGGTCGGGCACGGCCGTCGGCACCGCCACTTCGGTCAACGCTGCGCCTGATACGAGCACATCATAGCTGGTGCGCGCGCGTGCCTCGGGCGCAATCCCGAGCCCTGTCGAAGCGTTGCCTTGGGCGTCGAGGTCAATCACCAGCACGCGTTCGCCGACGGCGGCCAGCGCGGTGCCGAGGTTAATCGCGGTCGTCGTTTTACCCACGCCGCCCTTCTGATTCACGATCGCAAAAACCCTGGGGCTTGCGTTGAGCGGCTGACTGCGGGTCAACGGCGTCGGATCGGCGGTCGCGTTGGCAAACGAATTCGTCATCGGGCCATTCCATCTGTTGCAGCACGGACCACACGCGACACCGGTTTTAGTCGCTGCACCGCAGTGTCACCACAACGCGGTCTGCGGCGGGTCAACGGCGCCGCGTGAGCCTGGAGATCACGACGACTCGCGCTTCGGCATCGGTCAGGCTCGGCACGAAAAAATACTCAAATTTCCACATCTTTTCAGCATCTTGTAGCTCTGCGGCGGCATCCCTGCCCTTTGGCAGCAACAACACCGTGTCGGGCCCAGCGAACGGCAAGGCCAACGCCAGAAGTTGCGTCAACGGTGCCAATGCGCGGGCAGAGATAACGCTTGCGTGGGCTAGGTTAGCCCGAGTCGCAGTGCGCTCTGCTCGCTCGCACAAGTTATCCACAGGCACGCCGACCGTGCGCGCGACATGGCGCAGAAATGCGGCTTTGCGGCTGTCGCTTTCGACCAACGTGAACCGCCATCGGCCCGACGGGGCCAGCATGATTGCGGCCACCAGCCCCGGAAAACCAGCGCCACTGCCCAGGTCAATCCAGGTCGAGGGCACGACGACGTCTGAATTTGGCGCGGTCGCCGGAAGCGCCGCCGGCGCCAAAGCCACGAGTTGGGCTGAATCTGCAAAATGGCGGTGCCACACGTCGGGTAACGTGCTCGGCGCGACAAGATTGATGGTTTTCTGCCACTTGGCCAACTCGGCAGCGTAAAGCTCAAGTCGGCCCAGGGTTTCACGTGAAACCCCGAATTGCGCCGCAAATTCGGCCGGTCCCGCAATTAAAGGTGGAGTTGTAGCCACGTATTCAACCTGCGGATCGCCGCGTGGCCTGGCTGGCCGACCGCTGCACGGCAGCCCGAATGATCAGCAAGGCCGCCGGCGTTAGCCCCTCGATGCGTGCCGCTTCAGCAAGGGTCGCTGGTTGGTGACGCTCCAGCTTTTGGCGCACTTCGGCTGACAGGCTTGGTAGAGTTGCATACGCCAAATCCGGTGGGATCGACACGGCCTCGTCGGCGCGCAAGGCTGCGACGTCGGCCAATTGATGTTCGACGTACGGCGCGTAGCGCGCGTCGATCTCGACTTCGTTTGCTACCGAGGGTTCGATCGTCGCAAGTTCGGGCCAGATACACCGTAAGTCGGCCATTCCGACATTGGGGAACGCCATCAGATCGAACGCCGAACGGCGGCGGCCATCCTGGGTGATGACGATCCCGTGTCGCGCAAGTTCTGATGGTGTAATCGTCAATGATTTCAGCGTGTTCTCAGCGTTGGCTAAAGCTTTACTGCGGGTCTGGAACTGATCGCGTCGTTGGTTACCGACGCAACCGAGGTTGATCCCCAGCGGCGTCAGGCGGCGACTTGCGTTGTCGGCGCGCAACCTCAAACGGAACTCGGCGCGCGAGGTGAACATCCGATAGGGTTCGCTGACGCCGTGGGTCACGAGGTCATCGATCATCACGCCAATATAGCCATCGGCGCGGGAAACCACGAACGTCGGCGTGGGACCGCCAATACCGCCAGCTGCACCTGCAGCCAACGCCGCATTGATGCCAGCTGCCATGCCTTGAGCGGCGGCTTCCTCATAGCCGGTTGTGCCGTTGATTTGGCCGGCCAGATAAAGTCCGGGGGCGCGCTTGACTTCCAGCGTCGGCTTCAGCTCGCGCGGGTCGACGTAGTCATACTCGATCGCGTATCCGGCCCGTTTGATGACGACGTTCGCAAGGCCCGGCATGGTTTGCAGGAACGCGCGTTGCACGTAAGCTGGCAGCGAGGTTGAAACCCCGTTCGGGTAAACCGTATCGTCGTCCAACCCCTCCGGCTCGAGGAAGACTTGGTGTCCGCTGCGATCGGCAAACCGGGTGATCTTGTCTTCGATCGACGGGCAATAGCGTGGACCCGTCGAGGTGATGGCGCCGGTATACATCGGCGACCGGTCCAGGTTCTGGCGGATAATACGGTGCGTCGCCTCGCTGGTGTGGGTAATGGCGCAGGACACCTGCGGTGTGGTGATCGCGTCCGTCAGGGTGGAGAACGGTATCGGGGGGTCGTCGGCGAACTGCTGCTCCAAGGCGTCCCAATCGATCGACGACCGGGCGAGGCGAGGCGGCGTGCCGGTTTTGAGACGGCCGAGCTGAAGGTTCAACCCGCGCAACCGTTCGGATAGTCGGAGGGCGGGTGCTTCGCCGTGGCGCCCAGCGGCTTCGGTTTCGAGCCCACGATGGATCAGGCCATTGAGGAACGTGCCGGTCGTCAGCACGACGGCTGCGGCGCGAATCTCTCGGCCGCGCGAGGTCACGACGCCAGCGATCCTGGAGGCTCCCGATCCGAGGATCCCATCGATGAGGAGGTCCTCGACACCCCCCTCCACGACATCGAGGCCAGCGGTCTCGGCGATCGCCCGCTGCATTGCCATCCGGTAGAGTTTGCGGTCAACTTGGGCGCGCGGACCTTGCACGGCTGGACCCTTCGACCGGTTCAGCAGGCGAAATTGGATGCCGCTGGCGTCGGCCACGCGACCCATCAGGCCATCGAGCGCATCGACCTCACGGACGAGGTGACCCTTGCCGAGGCCACCAATCGCCGGGTTGCACGACAATTCGCCAATCGTGTCTGCCCGGTGCGTGACGAGCGCCGTACGCGCGCCCATCCGCGCTGCGGCACCGGCTGCCTCGCATCCCGCATGCCCGCCACCGACGACGATGACGTCGTATATCGATCGATCGGACAGCGGTGACGGGAAATGGTTCGGGGTCATAAGGTCGGGCTCGGGGTGGCACGATCAAAAGATCGGAGACGCCGCTGTCGCAACGTCGTTTTCGCTCGTGATACCTCAATCCTGCCCGTAATTGAACCGCCGATCGAGCCTGCTGGTGAGATTGGACGCATCCTGCGCAGTCCGAACGGCGCGCCGCGCGTCAAGCATCAAACCCGTACTGCCAACACTTGTTTCACGTGAATCAACAGATTTTATACCTACGCGTCCCCCGGCGCGCGTGTCGGAGGCTCCGCCAGAGCAGCGACCCAAAATCAACCCCTTCACAGGCTGTAAAATTGTGTTATAGACCCGTCATGAAGCCGCTCCAGCTGGGGCGGCTTTGTCGTTCCTTTCACCACGATCTCTTTGATCGTCGGCAACACCGGGTTCAATCCGGGTGGGCCTTTCATGGGTGATTACGGCGCACGATGGGCCATTGGCCGCCGTGGCGTCTTTACAGGGTCGACTTACAACCGAAACGCTCGCTCGTGCGCGGGATCGTCGGAACAACGTATATGCGCCATACCGGGCCATATACGCTTTGGTGACGCGGGGTGGAGCAGCCCGGTAGCTCGTCAGGCTCATAACCTGAAGGTCGTTGGTTCAAATCCAGCCCCCGCAACCAAGCCTAACAAGTTGAAATCATTTAAAACAACGAGGCCGGCGTAGTGCGGCTTTTTTGCGTTCCGAGCCTCCAGGGTCACGGGCGGGTCACAAGTGTGCTAGTTCAAGCCAGTTTCTAGTGCAGGTGGAGCCGACTGATCGAAAAAATTTACGCTAGTTAAGTGTGCCCAACGTGGACGAGCGGACGAGCGAGCAGACTACCGTTCGTCGGGAGCCAAGAAGTACATCTTGCCCTCCAACGCGATCCCCTTGTTGGGAAATGTCGGGTGCCGAATTGGGTCGTGAAGGTCGATCAGGCCCAGCGCTGGGCGCGACCGGTCCACCTCCAGCAGCGGTAAGTCCGAGAACGTTCCGGGAATTGTCGGCAATGCCTCCGATCGCGTAGCCAAATGCTCCGGCCTCGACAGGCAGCCCTGGGCCATAACCTGCCGCCCCGAGACACGGATGATCAGAACGCATGTGCTTTTGGTGTGTCCCGGCCGAAGGGGCTACCCGCCAAGTTTTGTTGCACTGCAACTGAACTGGCGCACCTGCTGGCAACAAGCGGTCGGTCTTGTGTGTAACCGAACCTCTCGGCTTGAGCGCGCCCCGGGTCAGGCTGTGACCCAATTCGACCGTCGGCGCCAAATGCCCGCTCTCGACGACGGGTATTCCCGCTGCGCACTTTGTTTGTGCAAAGCATTCACGCGGTTGGACCAACTCGTCGGTTGATGATCAACTCAAGCTGAGAGTATCGATCCCCTGCGAATTCCCCATCTTATCCGCGAACATATGTGCCGGCTGGCAAGCCCGGACTCCGTTGGGGCCAGAACGCTCCCCGGAACGCGCTCACTTCGCCGGCGTTGCGGCACCTTATGCCAGCTGTCTACTGGATTTTATCCAGAAGGGCCGGCTTTGTGACGAGTGGGCGCACGCCGTGGCCGTGATCCTCACCGAATGCGTTCTTCTCGCACCACTTGTGCAGCGAGTTGATGTCGACCTTGGTGCAGGTCGGCCGCACACTCCACGTAGCCTTCATTGGCGAGCACTTCTCATCGCCGTCGTAATCTGGCCCTGTCGTCGAGCCACGGAAGATCACGGGAAATCCATCCGGGAGTGCTTTGGCCTGATGCAATCCATTCCTGGCCGCGCCAGTGTAATCGAACGTTGTGAAGTCGAGGGCCTGAGGGTCATTCACGACCAGGAATACCTGTGCCTCGACCCGCAGGGTCGGATTAGTGCAGTCCTTCGATAGACATGCCCGGAGGGTCTTGCCCGGCGCCACGTTGCACGAGGAGTGGACCCAGTGGACCTCGATCGTGTCTCCGGGCTTCAGCTCCTTGCAGGCACCGCCAGCGTGCTTCAATTCGGCAGCTGTAAGATTTGCTGCCGCGTTGCAGGCGAACCCGGCACCGCCGCCTCCATGGGCGGCCGGAGACGCGACAGGACTGGGCGCTAGCACATTAAAGGCTGGCCCCTTGTGCTCAGCCCCAAGATGGAAGTGGATATTGCAAAGGTTCATAGCCGCGGGCGCACCGGCCAGCTGAAACGGCCGTGGGTTTGTTCCGTCCTTCACCGTGATGTCTCGTGGCGCCTGCGGCCCGGCGACTTCGCACGCCTCGGGGCTCTGCGCCAACGCTTGATATGTCGCGAACGGATAGACAAGCGCCAAGGCCGTGATCACTGCGATTCGCATCGACGCCTCCCCCTCTGATCCACCACAAGACTTCCAATGGTGTCGGACTGACTGCACGCATATCAGCTGGGACAGTGCAAAACCAGGCTGGAATGTTGCGGTCGCGCCCAGCGCGATCCTTGTGGCGGGAAACAAGGGATCTTCGAGCCCCCATTGGTGATCTCGCTGCAGCTCCGCCACCCAGCCTGCCACGAGCTGCAGCGGTTGATCGCCGACAGGAAAGAAGTAGGTCGTGATCGTCTTGCCGAACTTCGTCTCGACCTCGCGGGCGTCTTGGAAGACGAAGCCCTTGCCCAGATTGATGTGCTTCAGCTTGATGGAGACCGCAGCCTTGTCCCGGCACCCCGTCACGATGAGGAAGGCAATAAGCGCTCGATCGCGTCGTTGAATGACGGTATCGCTCGGCATGACAGACAAGACGTGCAGGATTTGATTGAGCGTGGGGACGGCCCTCGGGCGCTGGGCGAGTGCGATTCGCGAATCGCGTTCCGACGGGTTGAAGTAATCGGCATCGCTGTAGTCGAATCGAGATCGGAAGCCCGGCCTTCCCGCGAGCCAGTGGAAGAACTTGCGTAGCGCCGCGAGGGTCGAGCGTACTGTTGATCGGCTCAGTCGTGCGGTGCCCCGACTGTTCAACTGTTCGACGAGCTGACGCTTGAACGCGATTGCCTGCTCCCGGTGGAACTGCTTGAACTCGCGGTGCCGGTTGTGTTTCTCGAACCGGGCAATCGCCATCGCAACCGCATCCACCGATTGCTCGCTATAGCGCTGGGCCTCCTTCAAATAGGCGAAATACTCACGCTTGATGCGCTCGTTGCTCTCGTTGTGTTTCGTCATGGCTTCAGATCCGCCTGCTCGAAGTGACAATCCGGGGAGGGGCTAGAGGTATCTACTAATCGTTGTTGGCCGTGCGGGTACGCGACGGTGCAAACACCCTTCGCGACGTCGATCTGAGCGAGGCTTACCCTGCGGTGGATCAGCCCGTTGCAGGATGGACAGATGCCTCGGAAGTTGCCCGAGACGAGACTCATGGGCAGGTAGTCGAGCATATCGCCGGCCGGCCTCTTAGGCGCCCGGCACTTCAAACAGAACAGTTCGCCAGGACGACACGTCTGTTTTCGTCTCTTGCGACTAGGATCTGCAGAACCAAAAGCCGTTCGCTGGCGCATTTCCGGAATTTATTGTACCACCTCTTGAGCGATAAGAAAATAAGCTGGCGGGCCAACGATTGACAATCTGCGTGGTCGTCCTGGACCGCTTCGACTCATTCCCTTCAACACTAGCTCGCATTATCGAGCATAGTCAGCGCATCCTCGTTTATCTGCCGACGCCGAAAACCCTATTCCGCTCCATCGCCCTTGGTCTCTCGCCGTCCGGGTAAAGCGTGGGGCTTAGACGCCCTCAACGAGCCGCCGAGCGAGGCACATCAACCCCCAAGGCATTGCACTCCGAGTCATCAAAACCGGCCCACCCGCGCCCGTCAGATCAAGCCACAAGCCGACGGCTCTTGTGCATGGTCCGGGCTAGGCTGGCGCTTAACGCCGTACAGTAGCCCAACCCGCCCCTTCCAATTCGCAACGACGAGTGCCGACTGTCAATCACATGTAGGGCCGCGGTCGTGGTGCCCTCAGCTGCGGACTTCGTGGACAGACGGAGGCTTGGACGATGTCCAACCCGGGCATTTGGCCTGTGGGGCGCTCGCACTTTCTTGCGGAAGCGATCGTTGCCCGTGAGGGCCGAGACCGGCATCGGCCGGGCTCGGGCGAGCGGCCAGTTGGCCGCGAGGTAGAGCGCGCCCCTCGCCATCCTCGGCGAGGGTCCGCCCAACTGCTAACGTGGCTCCTACTTCGCCGACGGCAGCGAACGGACTACGGACCGGCTGCTCGATAGCTCGATGTGTGCATTTTGGTTTTCGATTTTCTTTTAGGGACCGTTACGGACCGTCTTGGACTCTTACGGACGTCCGCGCGCTTCTCGCCCTCCCCGCCGCCAGATCATCTGATCATATATGATCGCTGGAATAAGACCCCGCTCGACACAAGCGGCGGGCTGTTCGACCCAAAGATAGGGGCAGCACCTCCACATCTTCTACACCCGCCTACACTGGCCTACCTTCCATTCACCGCGATACCATCTTCACAGATTGAAATGCCGGTCTCACTATATGACGCGGACCATTCTCGCTTGGCATTCGGGCTCCCGCGAATTCCCGCGTTTCCCAGTTGCTTTTGTATCGGGCGACCTCAACATGAAAGCAAACGGTAAGTTGACGAGGACCGAAGACTTAGAACTGAGGACTGAGGACCATGATCGCCGACGAAACGCCGCCCGATCCGCAGGACGATCCGGCCGAGCCCCAACTCGCCGCGGCGAACGACAACGATGGCGCGCGTAAGACTTCGATTGATGCCCGGTTGTTGACGGTAGCACGGGCCATCGGTCGGCAGATCGCATGCGAAGAGCTCGCCTCGCTCAGCGCTGCCAACGACAACCATCCGGAGAGCGCGTCATGAGACCGGCCACTTCACGCGCCACGATGTCGAACAACCGCGAAATTCGCAACGACAACATCCCGACAACCACGAGGACCTGATTATGACCCGTGTTGCGCTCTATGCCCGCTTCTCGTCCGACAATCAGCGTGATGCATCGATCGAAGACCAACTCCGGCTGTGCCGCATCTACGCCGAAAAGCAGGGCTGGACGATCGTCGCCACCTATCAGGATCGCGCGGTGTCTGGTGCGTCGCTGGTCCGCGCTGGCATCCAGGGGCTGTTGATCGGTGCGCTCCACGGCCAGTTCGATATTGTCCTATCCGAAGCGCTCGACCGGATCAGCCGCGACCAGGAAGACGTCGCCGGGGTGTTCAAATGGATGGCGTTTTCGAACGTCAAGATCGTCACGCTGTCGGAAGGCGAAATCTCGCATCTCCACGTCGGCCTCAAGGGCACGATGAACGCGCTGTTCTTGAAGGACCTTGCCGACAAGACCCGGCGCGGGCTTCGCGGCCGGGTGGAGGCTGGCAAGTCTGGCGGCGGGCTCTGCTATGGCTACGAGGTTGTCAAACAAACCGACGCGGCTGGTGAGCCGATCTGCGGTGGGCGCCGCATCGTGCCGAATGAAGCCGACGTCGTGCGGCGCATCTTTCGCGAATTCGCCGGCGGGCGGGCGCCACGGCGGATCGCCGTTGGATTGAACAAGGACCGCGTTCCCGGCCCCGGCGGTAAATTGTGGGGCGACACCACGATCCGAGGTCACGTCAGCCGGGGCACGGGCGTTCTCAACAACGAACTTTATGCTGGGCGTCTGGTTTGGAACCGCCAGCGCTACGTCAAGGATCCGAGCACCGGCAAACGCGTCTCGCGCCCCAACCCGGCGGATGACTGGATCACGGTCGACGTGCCGGACTTGAGGATCGTCGACGATGCCCAGTGGCAGGCGGTTCGCGACCATCAAGCCGAGTTGGCCAAGGTGTTCGAGGCGACGACGAGCGGAGTTCGCGCATCGCGCGCCAAGTCCTGCAATGGACTGAGGCGCCCGAGCTATCTGCTGTCGGGGCTGCTGGTTTGCGGCCGCTGCCAAGGAAAGTATGGATTGGTCGTTGGCGACCGTTATGGTTGCCTCAATCGCCATCGGCGCGGCACGTGCGACAACGGGCACACGGTCCGCAGACCCTTGATCGAGGAACGCGCGCTTGCCGGGCTGAAAGAAAACCTCGTATCGGCCGATGCGGTGGCCGAAGCCGTCCGCGCCTACCACGAGGAGCTGAACCGCGAAAAGCAGGCGCGGCGCGCGCAGACGAGCTTAGACCGAAATGCGCTGGCCAAAGTCGAGAAAGCGATCGCTGGCATCATCACGGCGATCGAGGAGGGCATGTATCAATCGTCGATGAAGGCCCGCATGGATGACCTCGAACTGCAGAAGGCTGAGATCGCGGCGCGGATCGCGGTCGAGACGCCGCCACTGCCCGACGTCAATCCCAACATCGCCGAGGTCTACCGTCACAAGGTCCAGCACCTCACTGCGGCGCTTTCCGATCCCAAGACAACCCAGGAGGCCGCCATGGCCATTCGATCGCTGATCGGCGAGATCGTTCTGACTCCGGGCGACAGGCGCGGCGAGATCCACGCAACCCTACGCGGCGAGCTGATGGCGATCCTCGATTTTGCAGCCGGGCGGAACGACAAACGAGCAGCCGGGTCGCGAGTTATAACGGGTGTGGCTTCCAGCCCCCGCAACCACTTCTGTTGCTCTTTTCGGAGTGTTTCAGGCATCTGCGGCATTGCGTGAATTGCCTGCTGCATTCCCACCGGGTGCGGGCTTATTTCGCTAGCTTATTCTCTAGCTTGCGCCGCGTCCCAGGTGGTTGCTTGAGCACTCAGCGCGACCTGATGCTTTGCGATGACTTGCGACACATCGGGAACCCGGCGCCCCGAGCCGGGTTATTCAAATACGCACGCATGAACGGCGGGCAGAATCAGCGACCGTAAGAGCTCGACTGCTTCGACAGCCGACCACATTATCCGCCGATGACGCCGATCGGCGTCAGTAGCGGAACTTTGCGCCGCGCTCGGCAAGTCCCGCAGCGTCGGCGGCGCCGCGCATCGATCGTCGAGCGTAGCCGCTTTATTGTTTACTACTGCTGTATGCTTTCAGCATTGGAGACGCGGTGACCTACTATTTCAGCAAGCAACTTCAGATGCCGTTCGATCAGGCGATCCAACATGTGACCAAAGCTTTGGCTACCAAAGGCTTTGGCGTACTGACCACCATCGACGTGCAAGCGACGATGAAGAAAAAACTCGGCGTTGAATTCCGCCCCTATACCATTCTGGGAGCCTGCAATCCCGAGTTCGCACACGAAGCACTGAAGAACGAGGACAACATTGGAACGATGCTTCCCTGCAATGTCGTCGTGCAGCAAATCAGCCAGGGCACGGTGATTGTTTCGGCCGTCGACCCCGTCGCATCAATGATGGCTGTCGAGAACCCTAAGTTGGCAACGATCGCTGGTGACGTGCGGGACGCTTTGAAACAGGTCGTTGCGGGTCTTTGAAGCGATGCGCGCCAAGACAGAACAAGACAATAACCTTCACGACGTTCACAATCAAGAACGTTGCGAATACGCCGTGACGGATCCCGTGTGCGGGATGACGGTTGATCCGCACACAGCCAAGCACCGGCACACGCATGACGGGCGGCCCTACTATTTCTGCTCAGGGTCATGCCGCGAGAGTTTCATCGCTGGTCCGGCGAAGTACCTCGCAACTGTCGACACCAAGAGCGAACCGTCTGCTCCCGCAGCGGCGGGGACAATCTACACGTGCCCAATGCATCCCGAGATCCGACAGAACGGGCCGGGCTCGTGTCCCATCTGCGGCATGGCTCTCGAGCAAGAGACAATCTCAATTGAAACAGTTTCGAACCCAGAGCTGACCGATATGACGCGTCGGCTCTGGGCTGGCCTGACGCTCGCCGTGCCGGTTTTCGTGCTCGAAATGGGCGGGCACTTGACGGGTCTGCATCAGTGGATTGGACAGCAGACATCGAACTGGATTCAGTTCGTGCTCGCCACGCCGGTCGTGTTGTGGGCGGGATGGCCGTTCTACGAGCGGGCGTGGACCTCTATCAAGACGATGAACCTCAACATGTTTACGCTGATAGCCATGGCGACGGGCGTCGCTTGGATTTACAGCGTTGTCGGAACGTTTTTGCCCGGTGCCTTTCCGGCCGCCATGCGTGGGCCAGATGGTTCGGTCGCGGTCTACTTCGAGGCTGCTGCCGTCATTACCGTACTTGTGCTATTGGGACAGGTGCTGGAACTGAGGGCCCGCGAGCAGACAAGTGGCGCCATTCGCGCGCTCCTCGATCTATCGCCAAAGATGGCACGCCGCATCAATCCAGACGGCACGGACGAGGATGTCACGCTCGACCACGTTGTCGTGGGCGACAAGCTGCGCGTGCGTCCCGGCGAGCGGATAGCCCTCGACGGTGTAATTCTGGACGGCCGTAGTACAATCGACGAGTCGCTTGTCACGGGAGAACCCATGCCCGTGACCAAAAGTGTCGGCGCCACGGTTATTGGCGGCACGATGAATCAATCCGGCGGCTTCATCATGCGCACCGATAAGGTCGGACGCGATACGGTGCTCGCTCAGATCGTGCAGATGGTGGCGCAAGCGCAGCGCAGCCGCGCGCCTATCCAGCGGCTGGCGGACCAAGTGTCGGCCTGGTTCGTGCCGGCGGTCATGACTGCCGCGGCCCTGGCATTCATCGTCTGGTCGGTCTTTGGGCCCGAGCCGCGCTTCACCTATGGCCTCATCGCGGCGGTTTCGGTCTTGATCATCGCCTGCCCTTGCGCGCTCGGTCTGGCTACGCCGATGTCGATCATGGTCGGAGTTGGACGAGGCGCGCAGTCGGGTGTCTTGATCAAGAGCGCAGAGGCGCTCGAACGCCTGGAGAAAGTCGACACCCTCGTGGTCGATAAGACCGGCACGCTGACCGAGGGTCGGCCGAGCGTCGTCGCGATCAAGACTGAGGTTGGTATCGAGGAAGTCGAGTTGTTGCGGCTGACAGCGAGCCTGGAACTGAGCAGCGAGCATCCGTTGGCGGCTGCCATCGTTCGGTCAGCCAATGACCGGGGACTGGCGCTTGCCCCGGTCGCGCATTTCAACTCCCCGGTCGGTAAAGGTGTCACCGGTTCCGTCGACGGAAGCGAGCTGGTCATCGGAAATCAACGGATCATGACGGAAGCTGGAATCGATACGGCAAGTCTGGCGTCGGCGGCCGACGATATGCGTAAGGACGGAGCGACCGCGATCTTCGTTGCCATAGACGGAAAGGCCGCTGGCATCATTGCGATTGCAGATCCAATCAAAGCCACGACGCCCTCAGCTATTGCGTCCTTGCAGGCGGCCGGCATTCGCGTGGTCATGCTGACGGGCGATAATTCCACGACGGCGAAGGCAGTGGCGGCCAAGCTCGGGATCACGGACGTCGAGGCTGAAGTACTCCCCGAGGACAAGAGCAAAGTCGTCGAGCGGTTCCGTGCTCAAGGGCGTGTGGTTGCCATGGCCGGCGACGGAGTGAACGATGCGCCGGCTTTGGCTGCAGCCGATGTTGGTATCGCCATGGGTACCGGCACGGACGTTGCCATGGAAAGTGCCGGCGTGACATTGCTCAAGGGCGATCTTAACGGCATCGTCCGGGCACGGCATCTGTCGGCCGCGACCATGTCCAACATCCGTCAAAACCTGTTCTTCGCGTTCGTTTACAATGCAGCTGGCATACCGATTGCGGCCGGCGTGCTGTTTCCGGTGCTCGGCGTTATGCTTTCGCCCATGATCGCAGCGGCGGCGATGGCCCTCTCCTCGGTGAGCGTCATCGGCAATGCACTGCGGCTCAATCGTGTCAAGCTATAGGCAGACTTGACCCAGGTAGAAATCGATAATCCGGCCAATGGCGGCAGGACCTATGTTGCCAGCCGTTTCAGGTCGCGTCACCTCAGCCTCCGCCGGTTGCCCTTTGACACATTTATTTGCCGATACAGAACCGGCCGAAGATTTCGCCCAACACCTCTTCGGCACCAATGTGGCCGGTGAGGCGGCCGATCGCGGAGGCTGCGAGGCGGAGGCTCTCGGCGCGGAGTTCGACTTGCTGATGCGGGCTATCTAGAAATGCGCGGACGTGGAGATGCGCGATCTCGACCTCGCGCCGATGCCGTAGGCGTGTGATCACGGCGTCGCCTGGGTTCCCGGTCGCCTTCTTGGCCCGCTCTGCCAGGTCGGCGGTCAGTGTGGCGAGCCCTTCGCCGGTAAGCGTCGAGATGCGGAGCGTGAGGTCGGGGGGCGTTTCTGGGGGCGTTTCTGGAAAATGTTTCACGTGAATCAAATCCGACGAATTCTTTTCATCGATCGTCAACAGATCGGACTTGGTTTCCACGGTGATAACCGGCGTGCCGTCGAGTAGCAGTTCTGCTGGCGGTCCGCCCGATTGGCCGCTGGCAGGTCCGCCGACTGAGCCAGGGTCGCGTTCCGTGTCCGGCGCGACGAGCCACAAAATCAGGTCGGCGCGGCGGGCTTCGTCGAGCGTCCGGCGAATGCCCTCCTGCTCGACCTTTGACTCCGCCTCTCGCAGGCCAGCCGTATCGCACACGATGACGGGCCAGCCCCCGAGATTTAGCCGGACTTCGATGACATCGCGTGTGGTCCCTGCTTCGTCGGATACGATGGCGGCTTGCCGGCGCGACAGCGCGTTGAGCAGGCTCGACTTGCCTGCATTTGGTGGACCGGCCAGTACCACGCGGAAGCCATTGCGGAGGATCTCCCCGCGGTGGCCGTCGCCCAGGGCAGCGGCGAGGCGGCCAGCTAGCCGCTCGGCGACAACCTCGGCCCGCCGCACGGCGTCGGCTGACACATCGCTCTCGTCGGAAAAGTCGATGGCCGATCCGACGAGCGCCATTGCTGCCAGCGTGTCGGACCGCCAGTCGTCATAGACGGCCGAGCTGAGGCCAGCTGCAGCGCGGATGGCTTGCTGGCGCTGTGCTTCGGTCTCGGCGTCGATAAGATCGGCGAGTCCTTCGACCTCGGCGAGATCCAGCTTGCCGTTGATCAGCGCTCGACGCGCGAACTCTCCGGGCTCGGCGGGGCGCAGGCTTGGCATACGCGCGAGGGCGGTCAGCACCGATTGAATGACCGCGCGTCCGCCATGAACTTGGAGCTCGACGATGTCCTCACCGGTCTCGGTTCGCGGCGCGGCGAAGCGGATGACGAGCGCCTCGTCGAGGATGTCTCCGCTAACCGGGTCACGAAGGCGACGGAGGCTGGCGCTGCGTGGCTCCGGCAGCGACGACGTCAACGCAAGAAGGGCTGCGGCCGCATCCGGTCCTGATATGCGGATTACGGCGATCGCCGAGCGGCCGGGCGGTGTCGAGAGCGCAAAGATCGTGTCGGGTGACATCTGTATCCTGACTGTGGCCGTCGGCCAGCGGCTGCACATGTTGCAATTGCGAGGCTCGGCTATTGACTGACGCTGTCTTCAATGAGACGATCGTAACAGCCGAGATGCGCTGTTGAAGACGGCTCCGTCAACGCCCGCCCAGGGCCCGCGAGAGCCGAGAAACAGGTGCAGAGCAGCTACGGTTGGTTCGGAAACGGGGCGGATGGTCCGCCTGACGTCGTGACCAACGGTGGATGCGATCGCACAGCACCGGCACGTTGAACGTTACGGAGGAGCCATGACTCCACCTCAGCAACCGACGGCTTGATTGGTCTCCTGTACTCCGCATCGAGAATGGCGGGTGCCCACCAAGCAAAACTCGAACCTCACAATTTGGTATGCCAATCGAGAGTTGGTGTGGGCCGAAGGCCTGCGGAACTGCACCATGGTCTCGACGATCAACCGGGGAACCGGTAGCGCCCTGCTCGCACGACTTGCGTAGCAGGGCTTCTTTTTGCCGGGCGCCAAGTTGGCACAATCTTGGGCCGTTCGCGTCAGCTTATGAACCCGCGCTTTTTCAACAAGCCCTCTACCTCAGGCTTGCGACCCCGGAAGGCGACGTAGGCGTCTTCTGGATGGCGGCGGTTTCCTGCGGCGTAGATGTGCTCCTTCAATCGCTTGGCAACCTTGCGCGAGAAGATGTTGCCGGTCTCCTCGAAGGCGGCGAACGCATCGGCGTCCATAACCTCCGACCACATGTAGCTGTAGTACCCGGCCGCGTAGCCGCCGGTGATGTGGGTGAAGTGCGGCAGGCGGTGGCGCAGCGAGATCTCCTTGGGCATCCCGATGCGCTTCAGCGTCTTCTGCTCCAGCTTCGCGACATCCAGCGTTTCAGCATCGCGCACTTCGTGGAGGTCCATATCGGCGATCGCCGCCGCGGTGTACTCGACCGTGTGGAAGCCCATGTTCCAGTTGCGCGCCGCCTTTAGCTTGGCGAGGAGGTCCTCCGGCATCGGCTTGCCCGTTTTCCAATGGCGCGCGTGGCGTTTGAGGACCTCGGGCTGCGATAGCCAATGTTCGTAAAGCTGTGAGGGCAATTCGACGAAGTCGCGGCTGACGCTGGTTCCCGACAGCGACGGGTAAGTCACGTCGGACAGCATGCCGTGGAGCCCGTGACCGAACTCGTGAAACAGCGTTCTGGCGTCGTCGAACGACAAGAGCGTTGGCTGACCTTCGGCGCCGCGCGCGAAGCTCATCACGTTGACGACGATGGGGCGGATATCGCCCTTTACGCGCTGCTGGTTGCGGTAGCTCGACATCCACGCGCCGGATCGCTTCGAGGGCCTGGCGAAGTAGTCGCCAAGGAACAGGGCGACATGGTTGCCGTCGGCATCGGTCACGTCCCAGGCGCGGACGTCGGGGTGATAGAGTTTGAGGTCGGCGCGCTCTTCGAAGCTCAGGCCGAACAGTCGCTTTGCGACATCGAACGCGGCCTCGATCATCCGCTCCAGGACGAGAAACTGGCGGACCTCCTGCTCGTCGACGCTAAAGCGGGCGGCGCGTTCCTTCTCGGCGAGATAACGCCAATCCCAGGCGGCGACCGGATCGTTCTGGCCCTCGGACGCTGCGCGCGCGACGAGGATATCGCGTTCGGCGTTGGCGCGAGCGAGAGCAGCTGGCCACACTCGATCAAGCAGGCCACGGACGTTGGCCGGTGTCTTGGCCATGGTGTCGTGGAGGGCGTGCTCGGCATAGGTTCGAGCGCCCATGATGTTGGCCAACTCAAGCCGGAGGCTGGCGATCTCGGCAAGGATCGCACGGTTGTCGGTTTCCGCTCGCATCTCGCCGCGCTGGACCCAGGCGCGCCACGCCGTCTCGCGCAGATCGCGGCGGGTGGAGGCGATGAGGAAGCCTTCGACGCTCGACCGTTGGAGGGTGATCAGATGTTTTCCGGGTAGTCCGCCGTCGCTTGCTGCCCGCGCTGCCGACGCTCGCTGACCGTCGGAGAGGCCAGCCAGATCGGCCTCGCCATCAAGGACGAGACGCCAAGCCTGTTCGTCCTTCAAAACATTCTGGGAGAACGACGTCGTCAATTCAGCGAGGCGATTGTTGATGGCCTTGACGCGCTTCTTGTCGGCAGCTTTCAGCATTGCGCCAGCGCGTCTAAACCATGTGTGGTAGCGCTCGAGGAGGCGCGCGTCCTCGTCCTCTAGACCAAGGCTTTCGCGCACGTCGTAGAGGGTGGAGATGCGCTTCCATAATTTGCCATCGAGGTAGAATGCGCTCCAATGCGCGGCGAGCTTCGGCGCGATCGCACGCTCGATTGCCATGAGCTTCGGATTGCTGTCGGCGTGGGCCAGATTGAAGAACACGTCGCCAACGCGGTTCAACGCGAAGCCGGCTTTTTCCAGCGCGACGATGGTGTTGGTGAAAGTCGGCATGGCCGGGTTGGCGGCGATGGCTTTGACCTCGGCCTTGTGTTCGGCGAACCCCGCGGCGAACGCAGACTTATAGTGGGCCGGAGTAATCTTATGGAATGGCGCGAGACCGAACGGACCCGACCAGCGGGACAACAGCGGGTTCGTCGCGGTCTTTACATCCGTCATGTTGGATCCTTGCTGGAGCGATCGGCGTGATCACGATTATCACGGTGCCGTTTTGCCAAGCACAGTCGCGGCCGCACGGCGTCCGGTCAAGCGTCTGCGGATGTCACGGCTGGCGACGCGGTCGGCGGCGGGACAGTCAGGCCCTTAACGGCAAGACGGTTCAGCGTTGCTGCGAACCGCGCGGGATCGCCCGGCGGCTGACCATCGAGGACAAGGGCCTGATCGAGCAGCAGGTGAGCATAGTCGGCGACTTCGGCTGCCGGGATAGCCGTACCAGCGTCAGCCAAGGCTGCAACCAGCGGATGACTTGGATTGATCTCCAACACCGGCTTGATGCCGAACCCGCGCTCTTGCTTCGCGAGCATCCGGTCCAGCGTGAGGTCGGGACCAGAGCCCGGAGCGACGAGGCAAACCGCACTGGACACGAGGCGCTTGGAGACCGTCACGTCGGCGACGTCGCCAGCGAGTGCTTCCTTAAAGCGGGCGGCGAGGACTGCGGCTTTGCCGGAGGCTTCGGGTGGGGGTGTGGCGGCATCGAGGAGTGGCACAAGCGACAGGTCGACTTGTCCTTGTGTCAATGATTTCAATGGCTTGCCTTCGAACCCGGACGGCTTGGTCACCCAGAAGCTGTCGATCGGGTCGGTCAGCAGCAGCACTTCGATACCGCGCGCGCGGGCCGCTTCGAGCTGCGGACTTGCCGCCAACCGTTCGGCGTTGTCGCCGGTGAGATAGTAGATCTCGGTTTGGTTCGGCCGCATGTCCGTCACATAGTCGGATAGCGACCGCCAGGCGCTACCGCCGGATGCGGGCGACTTGGACGACTTGAACCGCGCGAGCTTCAGCACCTGGTCGCGGCGTTCGAAATCCTCATACAGCGCCTCTTTGAGCACGGCGCCGAACGCCTCGTAGAAGGCCGCATAGCCGTCGGTGTCTTTGGTCGCGAATGTTTCGAGTTCGCTGAGTACGCGCGAGCCGAGGGCCTTGCGCATTTGCGCGACCGCCGGGTTCGACTGCAGCATCTCGCGGCTGATGTTGAGTGGAAGGTCTTCGCTACCGGATGTAGGCAACCAGACCTCGGTTGTGCAACGGGGCATAGGGGGCAGATTTTTCGCACGTCACCCCCGGCAACCCTCAAGCGACCGGCAATTTTGCCTTCAGCGGTTGCAGAACGAATAACCTCTTCCGCAGCATGCGGAACTCTGTTACAATATCACCATTCGTGCTGCTGCTCAGGTAGCGCGACGCTTCGGCATAGCTTTTTGCGGTCGGACCGCGCGACATCGTTTCGCGCGCAAACTCTCCTCTTGTCGTGCCTCTCGCCGGTCTCGCGACCACCTTTATCCTCTTGCCGCACGCCATCGAAGCTCGGGCGAATACATCAAGCCCTGTTTCCTGGTTCGCGTACCGGACTGGCCAAATTCGGCAGTGCCCACATCCTGGGCTTGCGATGGCTGGAAACGGAGCTGCGGCAGCGCCCGGAGCCAGCTGTCAATGAAAGAAGTCAAGCTCGAGGACCTGAAGGCGAAATCGCCGACAGAGTTGCTCGCTTATGCCGAAGAAGTCGGTGTCGAAAACGCTTCGACGCTGCGGAAGCAGGAACTAATGTTCGCCGTCTTGAAGCAGCTTGCTGCGCAGGAAACGGAGATCATCGGCACGGGCGTCGTCGAATTGCTGCAGGACGGCTTCGGCTTCCTGCGCTCACCGGATGCCAATTATCTCCCCGGCCCGGACGACATTTATCTCGCACCGGCCCAGATCCGGCGTTACGCGCTGCGCACCGGCGACACCGTCGACGGGCACATCCGTGCGCCCAAGGACGGCGAGCGCTATTTCGCTCTGATCAAAGTCCAGCAGATCAATTTCGAAGAGCCGGAAGCGACCAAGCACAAGGTCAACTTCGACAACCTCACGCCGCTTTACCCAACCAAGTGGCTGAAGATGGAAACCGAGGATCCGACAGTCAAGGATCTGTCGCCCCGCGTGATCGACATCGTGGCGCCGATCGGCAAAGGCCAGCGCGCGCTGATCGTTGCCCCGCCGCGGACCGGCAAGACCGTGCTGCTGCAGAACATCGCGTCATCGATCTCCAAGAACCACCCGGAATGCTTCCTGATCGTGCTGCTGATCGACGAGCGGCCGGAGGAAGTCACCGACATGCAGCGCTCGGTCAAGGGCGAGGTGGTTGCCTCGACCTTCGACGAGCCGCCGACTCGTCACGTTCAAGTCGCTGAAATGGTTATTGAAAAAGCCAAGCGTCTGGTCGAACACAAGCGCGATGTGGTGATCCTGCTCGATAGCATCACGCGACTTGGCCGCGCCTACAACACGGTGGTGCCATCGTCCGGCAAGGTGCTGACCGGTGGTGTCGACAGTAACGCGTTGCAGCGGCCGAAGCGGTTCTTCGGTGCGGCCCGCAACATCGAAGAGGGCGGCTCTCTGACGATCATCGCGACCGCGCTGATCGAGACCGGCTCGCGCATGGACGAGGTGATCTTCGAAGAGTTCAAGGGCACCGGCAACTGCGAGGTCATCCTCGACCGCAAGGTCTCCGATAAGCGCGTGTTCCCGGCAATCGACGTCGCCCGCTCTGGCACCCGCAAAGAGGATCTGCTCATTCCGCGCGATCAACTGCGCAAGGTCCACGTTCTGCGGCGCATACTGAACCCTATGGGATCGATGGACGCGATCGAGTTCCTGGTCGACAAGTTGCAGAAGACCAAGACCAACGGCGAGTTCTTCCAGTCGATGAGCACGCCTGGGGGGAATTAATCCCTGACGCTGACGGAGGAGCATGGCCGATTGCCATGAGATGCCGGACTGGACTGCGAGACCGCAGCCAGCCGGCGACACGCTAGTGGGACGGCATTGTCGCCTCGACCGGCTCCAGGTCGAGCGGGATGCTGCGTCGTTATTCGAGGCATATGCGCCAGCGTCGGACACTGGCGATAGGGATTATCTTCCCTACGGACCGTTCCCGACTTTGGAGGCCCTCAGCGCTTGGCTTTCGAAGGTGTCGGCGGGGTCCGACCCACTCGTTTATGTGATCCGGGAAAGTGCCGACGAGGGGTCAACAGGCGCAGCGCTGGGCATTCTTGCGTTCATGCGGATCGACGCGCCGAGCGGCGTGATCGAGATCGGGCATATTCATTTTTCGCGGCGGCTTCAGCGGACCACAGCGGCAACGGAAGCCATTTTTCTTCTGCTCGCACACGCTTTCGACAATCTTGGCTATCGCCGGATCGAGTGGAAATGCGATGCGGCTCACATCCGGTCACGCCGGGCGGCCGAGCGTTTCGGGTTCCGTTACGAAGGCACATTCCGCCAGCACCGCGTGGTCAAAGGCCGAAATCGCGATACGGCGTGGTTCGCGATGCTCGATGGCGATTGGCCTGCGATCAAAGCTGAGTTTCAGCGCTGGCTGGAACCGTCCAATTTTGATGCGGCTGGCCACCAACTTACGGCGTTGCGGTCGTTAGGCTAAGACCTAACTGGGCTGTATCGTGATTTCTGGAGCGGCATCGTCGCGCTGGCCGACCACAGTTTGCTCTCCGACCTCGGCCATGAGGGCCAGAATGTCTGCCGCATCAGGTGCCTCTGCCGCCTCCGGAGCCTGGGTGAGATCGTGGCTCGCCCCGCTTGCTGGGGTTACTTGCGGCGCTGCAACAGCCTCGCTGGGCCGATCCCCCGGTGCTGCGGTCTTGGATGGAAGGTCCGAACCTGTGTTCCAGGTCGGTAGCTTTTCCAAGACACCCAAAATGTCCGAAAGATTGAGCAAGATACCATCTCCATGCCAAATGGCGTGCATCTAGGTTGAATGCCAGGGTGGCCGTAACAGGGCTATGACGCAGATCATGGCGTGAAACGGTTCCATGCCGCGAGACATGGGTGAAAAACCAACGCCTGTATACGCTTGGCTAATTGGTACCTCAACGCACGGCAACTGCCCTACCGATCAATTCCTCGACCTTTGGTGTGATGCGGCGGACGATTTCGGCAACGCCCTTTGCGTTTGGGTGCATGCCGTCGCCCAGGTTCAGCTCGCGCTCCAGCGCGACCCCTTCGAGGAAAAACGGGTAGATCAGTGCGCCATGTTTGCTGGCGAGATCGGCATACATGCCGTCGAACGCGCTCGTGTAGACCTCGCCCCAGTTGCGCGGCGCCTTCATGCCGGCAATCAGAACGGGCAGTTTGCGCTCGCCAAGCCGGACCATAATCTTATCGAGCGTCGCCTTGGTGGCGGCCGGGTCCTTACCTGTGAGGCCGTCGTTGGCGCCAAACTCCAAGATCACCGCGCGGGCATCGTCGGGGACCGCCCAGTCGAACCGCTCAAGGCCGTTCAGCGCGGTATCACCAGCGACACCGGAGTTGACGATTTCGACGTCGTGACCGCGTGCTTTCAACGCGGCTTCCAACTGCGCAACAAAGCCTTCCGATGGCTTGACTCCGAAGCCAGCGACCAGGCTATCGCCGAACGCGACGATTTTCATCCGCGCGGCGTCGGCCGGGGTCATCGATATCGCTGTTGCAACGACAGCGACCAGCACAGTGCCATATAATCTCCGGAGTTGGCGTTGTACGTGGCGTCGAATGTGAGCCGTCTGAACCATATCCGTGTTCGCACCGTTCGAATGTTACGAGCTCTAACCTGCGCGGGTTCTATCCTGCACAGGCCGCCATCCCATCCGGGATATTGGTTGCCGCCTGCGGCCGCCACAAGGGCTCGGTCATCTCCATCGCGAAGTTGGACCCCGTCGCAATGAATTCTATCGCCTCGCTCCACGACGTCGACCTCACACTCCAAAGCCGCGCCGGCGCCGTCGAAATCCTGCGGTCCGTCTCGCTCGATGTCGAAGCCGGGCGGTCGTTGGCGATCGTCGGCCCTTCGGGATCGGGTAAAACCTCGCTGCTGATGGTGCTCGCCGGGCTCGAGGTTGCGACGCGCGGCCGCGTGACCGTCGCCGGGCAGGATTATTCATCCCTCGATGAGGATGGCCGCGCCCGGTTGCGCGCCAAGTCGATCGGCATCGTGTTCCAGTCGTTCCACCTCGTGCCGAGCATGACGGCGGAAGACAACGTCGCGTTGCCGATGGAGTTTGCCGGTGTTCGCGACGCGCAGGCGATCGCGCGGACGTTGCTCGGCGATGTCGGGCTTGGCCACCGGTTGCGCCATTATCCGTCGCAGTTGTCGGGTGGCGAACAGCAGCGGGTGGCGTTGGCCCGGGCGGTGTCGCTCAAGCCCCGGCTGCTGCTGGCCGACGAACCGACCGGCAACCTCGACGGTGCCACTGGTCGCCAGGTGATCGACATGCTGTTCAGCCTGCAACGCCGTAACGAGGCGACCCTGGTGCTTGTGACGCATGACGAGACGCTGGCCGCCAAGGCCGACCGGGTCATCCGCATGGCCGACGGGCGGATCGCGAGCGACAGCGGCATGGCGGCGGCTGGAGCCCGCGCTGCGGCGATGCCGGCATGAGCCCGCTCGATGTTGCCCACTCGGCAGACGCCGCGCCGGTCGTCCCGCCGCAATCGATGTGGCCATTATGGCTTCGTCTGGCTGCCCGCGAACAGCGCACGGGGCTATCGGGATTTGCGGTGTTTATCGGATGCATTGCGCTCGGCGTGATGGTGATCACCGGGGTCGGTGCCTTGTCCGACGCGCTGCGCAAGGGTCTGTCAAGCCAAGGTAAACTGATCGTCGGCGGAGACCTTTCGTTCGTGCGGCCGCACGCCCGCGCGACGCCCGCAGAATTGGCTGGCTTGTCGAAACAGGGCCGAGTGTCTGAAGCCGCAACCTTGCGTGCGATGGCGCGCCGTGCCGACGGGTCGGACCAGACGCTGGCTGAACTGAAGGCCGTCGACGGGCTCTATCCGCTTGCCGGCGCCGTCAAACTCGATGGAACGTCGAGCCTCGCCAGCGTGGTCGGCGACCCTATGGCGGCTGCGGTCGAAGGGCCGTTGCTCGACCGGCTGGGCTTGAAGCTCGGCGACATCGTCAAAGTCGGCGACAGCGAAATCGTGGTCCGCGCGCGTTTGCTGTCGGAACCGGACGGGCTTGGAGATCGGGCGTCGTTCGGTCCGCGCATCCTGGTGTCTATGGCGACATTGGAGCGGACCGGGCTCGTTCAGCCGGGGACGCTGATCCGCTGGCGCTACGCCGTCGACGTGCCTCCGTCTGCGCTCAACACGCGCGAGGGGCTCAAGCAAATCGCGGATGCGGTGCGGATCGATTTGCCGGACGCCGGGTTTACCGTTTCCAACCGGTTCGACCCATCGCCGCAGCTGGCCCGCACGCTCGAACGTCTGCGCCAGTTTCTCACGCTGATCGGCCTGACCTCGCTCATCGTCGGCGGGGTCGGGGTGGCGAATGCCGTTTCAACCTTCGTCGAGAAACGGCGCAAGGTCATCGCGACGATGAAAAGCCAGGGCGCGCCATCGTCTTTGGTGTTCCGGATGTTCCTCGCACAGATCCTCGCCATGGCCGGCCTCGGCGTCGCGATCGGCCTCGTGCTGGGTTACCTCGTGCCGTTCGCGGTTGACGCCGCCGTCGGGTCGTCTCTGCCCATCCCGCTGGAATTCTCGGTCACGTTGGCCAGCATCGTGACGGCCGTTGCCTATGGGCTGCTCGTCGCGCTGCTGTTTGCACTTTGGCCGCTGGGGCGGGCAGAGCGCGTGCCGCCGTCGGTCTTGTTTCGCGATGAGGTTTCAGGCGACCGGACGTGGCCGAGCTTGGCTGTTCTCGCGGCTCTCTTCGTTACGGCGCTTTCTCTGATAGCTTTTACCGTTGCGACCACCGACCGGTGGGACGTCGCGCTCGGATTTTGCGGTGGTTTGGCCGTTCTGCTTATCGTGTTCTGGGCTGTTGGCCTTGCCGTGCCGCGGCTGGTCCGCCTGCTGCCGCGCCCGCGATCGCCGGAGCTGGCTTTTGCACTGTCGTCCATCGGAGCACCTGGCGGGCTGTCGGCTGCGATCTTGTTGTCGCTCGGCCTCGGATTGTCACTGCTGGTCGCCGTTGCGCTGGCCGATGCCAGCCTCCAGGACGAACTGTCGGGGCGGCTGCCGGAGCGGTCGCCGACTTATTACGTGCTCGATATCGGCAAAGCTGACGCCAAGCCTTTCGAAGATTTCATCGCCAAAGAAGCGCCCGGCAGCCGCATCGAAACCGCGCCGATGTTGCGCGGTCGCCTCGTTGCCCTCAACGGTGTGCCGGCGGAAAGCGTCAGGACCGCGCCGGACGCGCAGTGGGTGCTTTACGGTGACCGCGGGTTGACGTTTGCGGACGGCGTACCGCCCGGCTCGACCGTGGTCGAAGGCAGTTGGTGGGCGCCAGGGTACGCGGGCGAAAACCTTGTCTCGTTCGAAGCTGGTCTCGCGCGCAAGCTTGGGCTCAAAATCGGCGACGAAGTCACCGTCAGCGTGCTTGGGCGTTATTTGACGGCGAAAATCGCCAACTTGCGCGAACTGAAATGGGAGAGCCTCAACCTCAATTTCATCCTGGTGTTTTCGCCCAACACGCTGGCAGCGGCGCCCTACAAGATGCTGGCGACCGTGACATTGCCTGCCACTGCGACGCCAGAGGCCGAAATCGCGCTGGCGCGAAACATGGGCAAGGCCTTCCCACAGACCACACAGGTGCGGGTGAAAGAGGCCATCGCACAATTCAATGCCATTTTGGCCAAGGTGTTGATCGCGGTGCGCGTGGCTGGCGGCGTAACGCTGGCTGCCGGGGCGCTCGTGCTCGCTGGTGCCATGGCGACGGCCCAGTGCCGACGCATCAAGGAGGCGGTGATCTTGAAAGCGCTCGGTGTGACCCGCCGGCGCATCCTTTTGGCTCACCTCGCGGAATATGCGGTTCTAGCGTTGATCGCGGCTGTTTTCGCCGTCGCGCTCGGCTCTCTCGCGGCCTATGCCGGCGTCATGGTGATGGAGGTGCCGTTCGTATTTTCGATCGCAGCGGTCGTTCAAGCTTTGGCTACGGCATTCCTGCTGGTTGCCGCCTTTGGCCTGGTGTCAACCAGCCTCGTGTTGCGCACGCCACCCGTGCCGCTGTTGAAGTCGGAGTAATACGCGTCTGTTCGACGATCGCTCTCGCATTCTCCGGGTTCAATTGGTCGGAACGAAACCTAAACATCAAGATCGACGCGTCTTGAAACTACCTTCGAATGGCTCCATATCGTACCAGCGGTCGCATTCCGTCCGCAGCAACAGGGATACCTTGCGAAAATGTCACAGTACGACAACGCCCCTTATGCGCAGCCCGGCATGGCAACCCGTTCTGGCGTTGCTGTCGACCAAGGCTTGCGCTCGTACATGCTCGGCGTGTACAACTATATGACGCTCGGCGTCGCCCTTACCGGTGTCGTCGCCTACGCAATGTTCATGGCCTCGTTCCAGCAAGTTGGCGGCCGTATGGTCCCGACTGAACTCGGCCAGGTGATCTATGGGTCGCCGCTCAAGTGGGTCGTCATGCTCGCCCCGCTCGCCGTCATCATCTTTATGAGCGTGCGATCGCATCGCATGAGCGCCGCGACCGCCCAGATGACATTCTGGCTCTATGCCGCTCTGGTGGGCGTCTCGGTGGCGACGATCTTCGGCCGCTTCGACATCAACACCATCGCGCGGACGTTCTTCATCTCGGCGGCCGCCTTCGCCGGCTTGTCGATGTATGGCTACCTGACGAAGCGTGATCTGTCCGGCATGGGCACCTTCCTTGTCATGGGCCTGATCGGCGTGATCATCGCCTCGATCGTTCATCTCGGCTTGATGATGGTCTATCAGACCAGCTTCCCGGCCTTGAACTTCGCGATCAGCTGTGTGGCCCTGCTCGTGTTCGCTGGCTTCACTGCCTATGACACGCAGAGCATCAAGGACACCTATTACGAACTGGCTCAATACGCCGATGGCGAAGCGGTTGCCAAGTCTTCGATCTTTGGCGCGCTGTCACTGTATCAGGACTTCCTCGGCATCTTCCTCAACCTGCTCAACTTGACCGGCAGCAACGAGTAACCAAACGGATCGCCGGGTGTAATCACGAGGGCCTCGCTGGCGACAGCGGGGCCCTTTCGTATGGATCGGTACATAGAGAATTTCGCGAGGGTCCCGAGCGACGTCGGGGGGGACAGGCGGACAAGTCAAAGGGGCTATTTTACAAGGCTCAAACGCTGGTCGAGAACGGCGAGAACCTGCTTCAACTCGTGGCCCCGCTTGAGGATCTGCCCGGTTGCAGAGATGACCGCAAAGGCGCCCTGCCGCCGCGCGAGCTTCGGTGCTTTGACCACGCGATAAATTGGCACTTCAGATGCCCGGCGGAAGATCGAGAAACTCGCCGTCTCGCGTCCCCAATCAATAGCGTAATCGCGCCAATCTCCCGCCGCCACCCAGCGGCCGTAAACGTTGAAAATATCGTTGAGTTCAAGCCGGTTGAAAACGACCATGGCCGGTTCGCGCGGAGCCGCGTTCGCCAGATGAGGTACTGCCGATGGGGGTTTCGGCCGGCCACGCTTGCCATCGGAACCGGCAACGGATGGCGGGCGAAACGTTATCGGATCACTGTCGCTCATAAGCGCCTCCTGTCATGATCCCGACATGATTGCGCCGGTCGTTGCGATTTTCAAGGGGCGAACCATTTCAAGCCCATCATGCGGTTTTCAATGGAACCGGGTTCGACCGAACACTGCTGTAGAGAGTGCACATATAATATCGCACAACCTCTGGCTGATTTTTTAGAATAGAAAACCGGTCTCAGAGGTTCCTTTACGTTTTGCGCTTACAATGAAAGACCGCATTTGAAACAGACCTCGGCCTAAAAAAGTTCCAAATGCAGATGGATATCAGTCGTGTTGCCAATCGGTCCGGTCTTCCAAAGAGAAGCTCTGGAACACTCAGCCCCCCAGCCCCCCGGGGCATTTCGAGGGAGACCGGTCCGATTGGCAACTATCGTCAATCCTCTCCTGCTGAGTAAGGCCGGTCTCTCCCCCCTGGAGGCCGGCCTTTTCTGTTATGCACGTCGCGCTCACGTTTGGCTGCGGCACAGGCATTCATTCTTCCAACGGGCTCGATAGCAACCGGATTTCGGTCACGCCAGCCCGAGCCAATTTGTCTTGTCTCATGCAGGGCTGGTTGTGTACGCCTTCAGGGGTCAGCGAACGTCTGGCGCACTTTGTGGAGCCGTCACTCATGCGACCCGATCCAACATTCTATGCCTCGCCGAAGATTGCCATGGAGGCGCCCGTCGAAGCCTTTGCCTACACGCTGATGTTGTGTCCCGATTTCACGAAGCCCGACGCTCTGGCCGTGATCGACGTGAACCCTGCTTCGCCGACCTATAGCCAAATCGTCCATACCGTGACTATGCCCTACACCGGGGACGAGTTTCATCATTTTGGCTGGAACGCCTGTTCGTCGTCGTTGTCTCCCCTGAGCGGTCACGCTTTTCTGGAGCGCCGGTTTCTTGTTATCCCCGGCATCCGCTCGTCGCGCATCTATGTGATCGATACCAAGCCGCATCCGACGCAGGCTCGTATCCATAAAATCATCGAGCCCGAGGAGCTGTTTCGAAAAACGGGCTACTCGCGACCCCATACCGTTCACTGCGGGCCGGAAGGCATCTACGTCAGCACGCTTGGCGGCGGCGGCAAGGACGGGATGGACGGCCCGCCCGGCATCTTCATCATGGACTGCGAGACGTTCGAAATCCGCGGACGGTGGGAAATCGATCGCGGCAGCCAGGACAAGCACTACGACTTCTGGTGGAATCTGCCGCGCGATTACATGGTGTCGAGCGAATGGGCGCTGCCGCCCCAGTATGAAAACGGGATCGTTCCCGAGGACCTGCTTTCAAATAAGTACGGCCACCGGCTCCATTTCTGGGACCTGCGCGCCCGCCGGAACGTTCAAACACTCGATCTCGGCGCAAATCATCAGATGGCGCTCGAGGTTCGGCCGGCTCACGATCCGGCGCGGGAATACGGCTTTGTCGGCGTGGTCGTCGACACCACCAATCTTGAAGGCTCGATCTGGACGTGGTGGCGCGAGGGCGGCAAATTCCACATCGAGAAGACCGTCACGATACCCGCCGAGGCAGCACCCAAGGATCAGTTACCTCCTCTGTTGCAGGGCTTCGGCGCCGTACCACCGCTCGTCACCGACATCGATTTGTCGTTGGATGACCGATATCTCTACGTCGCCTGCTGGGGCACCGGCGAATTGCAGCAGTACGACGTGACGGACCCCCGGAAACCGAAACTGACCGGCTCGGTCCGCATCGGTGGTATCTCGCGCAAGACGCCCCACCCGGCTGGCCACGCTTATGGCGGCGGCCCGCAAATGCTCGAAATCAGCCGCGACGGTAAGCGGGTGTATTGGACCAATTCGCTCTACTCGACGTGGGACGACCAGTTCTATCCGGCGGGCGTTCCCGGCGTGCAGGTCATGGCTCACGTCAAACCCGGTGGCGGCCTCGAACTCGCCCATGATCATTGGGTGACCTTCCCCGACGGATATCGCGCGCACCAGATCCGCTTGGAAGGCGGAGACTGTTCGACAGACTCGTTCTGCTACCCATCGTTCTGAGAGTGGCGATATCCGAATGGTCGCCGTTCGCATTATGGGCAGCCGTCGTTGGTAGCGGGCTTTATCACGGTATCAACCCCGGCATGGGGTGGCCATTGGCCGTGTCAGCTGGCTTGATGGAACGGAGCCAGCGCGGCCTGTGGCTGGCGTTCGCACCGATTTCGATCGGTCATCTGCTGGCGATGATCGTGATCATCCTGCCGTTCTCGATGCTGTACGGCTTGGTCTACTGGCAACAGGAAATCCAGGTGACGGCTAGCGTTCTCGTGATCGCGTTCGGCGTCTACAAACTGTTCGACCGACGCCACCCTCAGGCGCTGGTCCGCATTCGCCCATCGCACCTTGGTCTGTGGTCCTTCGCCGTGGCGACCGCCCACGGAGCAGGGCTCATGCTGGTGCCGATCTATCTCGGCATCTGCCGCACGCCAGTGACCGATACCGGACATCGGGCGGCGGGTGCCTTGATGACGTTCAATCTCACCACGGCGTTGCTCGTCGCCGTTGTCCACACCCTCGCCATGCTCGCGTCCGGCGCCGTTATGGCTTGGCTCGCATATCGCTGGCTCGGCACGCAATTCATCGCCAAGAGCTGGTTCAACCTCGACGCGTTTTGGGCCGTGTCCTTGATTTTCGTCGGAGCGGTGGCCCTTGCCATGGCGATCGCTGGGCACTGACGACGAACGCAGTGCGAGACGATAGGCTAGTAGTCTGTAGCCGGTCCATCAGCGCGTCGTTTTTCTCAAAACGGTTTGACGATCACCAGCACGACGATGGCCAGCGCAAGCAGTGCCGGCACCTCGTTCATAATGCGCCAATAGCGCGCGGGCTTTTCGTTGCGATCTTCGGCGAACCGACGGACAGACGCCGACAGTATGCCATGTACGGCGCTCAGGGCGACAACGGCCGCGATCTTGGCCCACATCCAACCGCTCGCAAAATACCCAGCCTGCCACGCCAGCCACAGGCCGAGCACCCAGGCGACGATCATGGCCGGGTTCATGATGATGGTCAGGAGCCGGTATTCCATCAGCTTCAGCGTCTCCGACAACTCGGAGCCCTTGGCCGCGTCGGCGTGGTAGACGAAGAGCCGCGGCAGATAGAGCATGCCAGCCATCCACGCGATGATCGCAAAGATGTGGACGGCCTTGACCCAAAGGTAGGCAGCTTCGCCCAGCGCTACGATCGCGAGTGCGGTTGCTCCGACCGTAACGCCGAGCGCCGTCCACGCGCGCACGGCTGGCTGCCCAAGCCTCTGGTCTTTGCTGATTGCCATTGCTGGTGCCCCGCTTCCGCGTCTCGTCACATGTGATGCCGTTACGCCGTTCGCCGGACCCGCTCGACGAGCCGCGCGACGTTGTCAGGCGGGGTTTGTGGCACGATTCCGTGCCCGAGGTTGAAGATGAACGGCTTGCCGGCCAGTTTGGCCAGAATTTCGTCCACGCGGCGGTCGAGCGCCTCCCCGCCAGCAACGAGCAAGAGCGGGTCAAGGTTGCCTTGAACGGTGACGCCAGAGGCCTGGATCGCGGCCACGTCGGCAAGCGGCATGGCGGTATCGCAGCTTACGCCAGCGACGCCGGTATCGGCGACAAACCGCGCCACGAGGCTTTGGCAGGCGCCGCGCGGGAAACCGATCACCGGGACGGTTGGATGGCGTGCCTTCAATGCTGTGACGATCTTCTGGGTCGGGGCGACCACCCAGCGTGAGAACTCGCCTTCCGGCAAGCTACCGGCCCAGCTGTCGAACAGCTGCAGGACGTCGGCACCGGCGTCGACCTGGCGGGAGAGATATTCGATCGACGCCTCGACGAGGATGTCGATCAACGTCTGGAAGCCTTCGGGATCGCGATAGGCGAAGGTGCGGGCGTGGGCCTGGTCCGATGAGCCCTGGCCGCCGATCATGTACGTCGCGACCGTCCAAGGCGCGCCGCAAAAGCCGATCAGCGCTGTCTCGGCTGGAAGGTCCTGGCGTAAGCGGGCGACGGTCTCGTAGACAGGTGCCAAGTGGGTGTGGAGTTTTTTCAGCGACAGCCGCGACAGTCCGGCCGTCTCGCGGATCGGATCTAGCCTGGGGCCCTCCCCCTCCTCGAACCGCACCGGCTGGCCCAGCGCGTCCGGCACGACCAGAATGTCGGAGAACAAGATCGCGGCATCGAAGGCGTAGCGGCGGATTGGTTGGAGCGTGACTTCGGCCGCTTGCTTGGGGTTGTAGCAGAGGTCGAGAAAGCTGCCGGTGTCCTTGCGGACGGCGCGGTACTCGGGGAGGTACCGGCCGGCTTGACGCATCAGCCAGACGGGTGGCGGCGACAGGGCTTTTCCACGCAATGGGTCGATGAACCGCCGATGGGCATTGGTCGCTCCGGGCTTCGCTTCGGTCGGTGTGGTGTTGCCCGATTCTGGCGGGGCTGTCTGTGCCGTTTGCGTTGTGTTGGTCTGCTCAGCCATGTGCTGCTGCCGTCCTGTCCGGTTTGGGACGGCGACCGTCCCTTTACTTAAATTGAGAGAAGATTTTCTTCTTTTATTGAAGTGACTCTTAGGGCGGTGGGATGCGGTGATTAGCAGTCCATCCGTTGGATTTCCCCAGGCCGGCCGCTACTGCGAAAGCTCGCGCTACATCTCATGGCATCGAGAGTTGCGAACCACAAGCGGCTGAAATCAACATCAAGCTCAAGCGGTTGGCCGGTGTCGGGGAAGGGTTGGCCGTGTTGGCTTCGTGTTGACAACGCCCGGATGGACTAGCACAACGCGACGATCCCCGTGCGCTGGTGCACGTGCGGTCGCGCTGTTCCAAACGGGTGTCGTGTGGGCAACTCGGTGGACAACCGGCCGATCGGGTCCGGGGTGCACGTGCCACTCGTTCGAGGCTGTGCGTAACCTCCGGTTTTATCCACCGATGGCCAACCCGCTTCCGAGCTACTTTCATCTCCATCTCGTGTCGGATTCGACCGGCGAGACACTGACGACGATCGCCAAGGCGGCCGGCGTCCAGTACGCAACCGTGCGGCCGATCGAGCATGTTCATCCGCTCGTTCGCACCGCCAAGCAGATGAAGCGCGTTCTGCAAGAGATCGAACAGGCGCCTGGGATCGTGCTCTACACGGTCGTCAATCGCGAGTTGGCCGACGAACTCGAGGCCCGCTGTCGCGAGCTAAAGCTGCCGTGTCTTTATGTTCTCGCGCCGATCATGCAGGTGTTCGAGAGCTATCTCGGGATGCCGAATACGCCGGTTGTTGCCGGTCAGCACGTGCTCGACGCCAGTTATTTCCGACGGATCGATGCGATGAATTTCACGCTGTCTTATGATGACGGTCGGCTACCGGACGATCTCAATCAGGCCGACATCGTGCTGCTCGGCATTTCGCGCACGTCGAAGACGCCGACCGCGATCTATCTCGCGCACCGCGGCTACAAAACCGTCAACGTGCCAATCGTGCCCAACGTTCCGCTGCCAGCCAAACTGTTCGAGCCGCATTCGGCGTTCGTGGTTTGCCTTGTCGCCAGCGCCGAACGTATCGCCGAGGTGCGGCGCAACCGCACCGAACATCTCGCGCCGCGCAACCTCGATGACTATGTCGACCGCCAGCAGATCACCGCCGAAATCCTCCATTCGCGGCGGATCTGCGCCGAGCACGACTGGCCGATCATCGATGTGACGCGTCGGTCGATCGAGGAGAGCGCTGCGGCTATCATCCGCCTGTTCCAAGATCGCGAGCTCGGGGTCGTACCCAATGACACCAATTGAGCCGCCGCTGCCAACGGTGCAGCAAAATCCGCGCCGCATCATCTTGGCGTCGGGCAGCCGCATCCGTCGGCAATTGCTCACGAACGCCGGACTGACGGCCCTGGAAGTCATTCCCGCCGACGTCGATGAGGCCGAAATCCGCGCTGGGCTGCTCGCTGAAAGCGATTGCATCGAGCCCGACATGGTCGCTGGCGTTCTGGCGCGGGCCAAGGCCGAAGCGGTCAGTCTTGCCAACCGCGATGCGCTGGTGATCGGTGCGGATCAGGTGTTGGCGCTAGGCAGCCGATTGTTTGAAAAGCCAGCCGACACAGCGCAAGCGCGGGATCACCTCACGCGGTTGCGCGGGCGGACGCACGAATTATATTCCGCCGTCGTCATTGCAGAAGCAGGTGAGGCCGTGTGGGGCATGGTCGAGGGGGCGCGGCTGACCATGAGGGCTTTTTCTGACGACTTTCTCGATGCGTATCTCTCGCGCGCGGGCGATGCGCCATTGACGTCCGTCGGTGCCTACGAACTCGAAGGTCTCGGCCTGCAACTGTTCGACCGTATAGAGGGAGATTATTTCACGATTCTCGGTTTGCCGTTGCTGCCATTGTTGAACGAACTGCGCACCCGGGAGGCGCTTGCGGCATGAAACGGGCGTGTGTGATCGGTTGGCCGATTGCGCATTCGCGCTCGCCGATGATCCATGGCTATTGGCTGGCGAAGTTCGGGATCGATGGCGCCTACACCAAGGTTCCTGTTCGGCCCGACGACATCACATCGTTTTTGACGAGCCTCACGGGGCAAGGGTTCGACGGATGCAACGTCACCGTGCCGCATAAGGAAGCCGCCTTTCGCATCGCGCATCAGCGCGAGCCGTCGGCCGAAGCGGTCGGGGCTGCCAACACGCTGTGGCTCGATGGCGGCCGGTTGCATGCGGCCAACACGGATACCTACGGCTACATGGCGGCGCTGACGGCTGCTGTGCCGGATTGGGCGGGCCGGGATGCGCCGGTCGCTATCCTTGGTGCTGGCGGGGCGGCGCGGGCGATCGTCTACGGCTTTCTCGAAGCGGGTGTCGGCGAAATTCGACTGTTCAACCGGTCGCGCGAACGGGCCGAGGCGCTTGCTGCTGCTTTTGGTGCGCGTGTCCGCGTGTTCGACTGGTCAGAGCGCGAGGCCAAGTCGCTGTCGGCTCTGGTGTTGGTCAACACGACCTCGCTCGGGCTGAAGCACACTGGCGATATCGGTATCGACTTCGCTGGGTTTCATGCGGCCACGATCGTGTCGGACATCGTTTATGCCCCGCTGGAGACGGCGTTTTTGCAGCGCGCGCGGCTGCATGGGTTGCGGGCGGTCGATGGTCTCGGCATGCTACTGCATCAGGCCGTGCCGGGGTTCGAGCGATGGTTCGGTGTCCGCCCGGAGGTGACGGCCGAGCTTTATGACCTGGTCGCTGCCGATATCGCGAGGGGCTGAGCGGTTGCCATGCTGATCGTCGGGCTGACGGGTTCTATCGGCATGGGCAAATCGACTGCAGCCCAGCATCTTGTCGCACGGCAGATCCGGGTCATCGACGCCGATGCGCTGGTCCACCGGCTCTATTATGGTCCGTTGGCTGGTGCCATCGAGGCCGCCTTCCCTGGCACGACGGTTGACGGCGTCGTTGACCGCACGAGGTTGTCGGCGGCGCTCGCGGCTCAGCCGAATAGCTTTGGGCGCCTCGAAGCGATCGTCCATCCAGCCGTCCGCGCCGCCGAACGGGCCATGTTACAGGCGCTTTCGCGCCGCGGGGAGCCGGTCGCGGTGCTCGAGATTCCGCTGTTGTTTGAAACCGGCGCGGATGGGCTCGTCGATCTGACCATAGTCGTTACGACCAATGCCGCGACGCAGCGGACACGCGTTCTTGCCCGGCCCGGCATGACCGGCGACAAGCTCGACAGCATCCTCGCGCGCCAGATGCCGGACGCCGAAAAGCGGCGGCGGGCCGACTTCGTGGTGGATACGACCGGGCCAGTCGAGGACACGAGGGCGCAAATCGACGACATACTAACCCGGTTGCCAGGATGGCCGGCGCACGCGTTTGCCCGGCACTGGTCTGAGGGCGGGGCCTGACACGTGAAGCGCGAAATCGTACTCGATACCGAAACGACGGGTCTTGATGCCTATCGGGGCGATCGCCTCGTTGAAATCGGCTGTGTCGAAATGCTCAACGGCATCCGGTCGGGTGAGGAGTTTCACCGCTTCATCAACCCCGAACGCGATGTTCCAGCTGAGGCTGAAAAGGTCCATGGCTTGTCGACGGCGTTTCTTGCCGACAAGCCCGTCTTCGCCGAGGTTGCCGACGATTTCCTGGCGTTTATCGGTCGCGATACACTGGTCATTCACAATGCCGCTTTCGACGTCGGGTTCCTCAACGCGGAACTGTCGCGACTGAACAAGCCGACGATCCGTTCGGAGCGGGTGCTCGATACGCTGGCGTTGGCCCGCCGCAAACATCCAGGCTCGCCTGCCACGCTCGATGCGTTGTGCAAGCGCTACGGCGTCGATAACACCAAGCGCGTCAAGCACGGCGCGTTGATGGACAGCATTCTGCTGGCGGAAGTCTATGTCGAGCTCTTAGGCGAGCGGCAGGCGGCTCTCGGCTTGGTCGCGGCCAACGCGGCCCCGAGGGGTACTGTGCGCAATGGCACTGGAGCCCAGCGCGCCAACGGTCAAGCCAGACCGCGACCCGAGCCGCTTCCGCCGCGATTGTCTCAGGCCGATATCGAAAGCCATGCCGCGTTCATTGCCGGCATGGGCGACAAGGCGATCTGGCGGCGGGCTTTATCCTCAAGTTCAGAGGCCCCGGCCGCCGCCACCACGAATTCAGCTCGATAGCTGCGGTTTGGCCAGTTCCTGCTGGCGGCGCATGAAGAGGCTCGCGAAATCGATCGGATCGAGCAGCAATGGGGGGAAGCCGCCTTCGCGGGTCACGTCTGCAACCAAGCGGCGCAGGAACGGGAACAGGATTGTCGGGCAGTTGATTAGAAGGAACGGTTCGAGCGCCTGCTCCGGCACGTTCTGGAGCCGGAAAATGCCGCCGTACACGCATTCCAAGATGTAGATCGTGCCATCCTTGTTCGTCGCGCTGGCCGTAAAATGAATGTTGCTCTCGTAGAGATCGGGCTGCTTCATCCGCTCTGCGTTGACGTTGACTTCGAGCTTCAGGTTCGGGCTCTCCGAGAGGCCATCGATCAGCTTGTGAACGTTGGGGTTTTCAAACGACAGATCGCGAATGAACTGTCCCACGACTTGGGCCTGCATTGGGATCGGCTCGGCACTGCCGGCGGCATCCTTGGCTTCCGTTTTGCCGTTCTTATTGTCTGCCATCGTTTGTTCCGGTTTATTCGCTTCGATTGTGTTTGGAGCGCGGGTCGCTAGCACGGGCACTGCCGCTGGGCAATCGCGGGACGGCGATGATCGGCTCTGATCGTGGTTTTGACCGCAAGCTCGAGGTCAACGGCCGTCGGTCGGCGGCTCGACGGTAGGTCGGGGCGGTTTCAGGTCGCGCTCGTCGAGGCGTTCGAAGTCGCCGTCGATGGTGTCTTGGGACGAAGGCCCGGGTCGGCGACGGCCGGTGTTGACGATCGTGACGTTGCCCCGTGCGACGATCCTTCGCGCCAGCCACTGTCGCAATGGCGGGATGAGCAGCAGGACGCCTAAAAAGTCGGTTACAAGCCCGGGCGCGATCAATAAACCACCTGCCAATGCCAACAGACCGCTTTCGATCAGCGGTTCCACAGGTTGTGCGCCGTTTCGCGACTGCTCGTATGCCCGGCGGGCTACGCCAGCGCCGTGTTGGCGAAAGACGGTCAATCCGATCAGTGCCGTCAGGACGACGAGTCCCAAGGTGGCGAGCACGCCGATACTTGCCCCGACTTTGATCAGGATCCCCAGTTCAAGCAGCGGGAACGCCACGAGCAGGAGCAGGAAAATCAGCGCATTCAGCGGCATTCCTGAAGTCCCGTTGTTGCTCGGCGCGTCCCGCCAGAGGGGTAGTTTGGTGACGACTGCGCTTCGGTGTTGGCTTTATTCAGCAAAACCACCATATTCCAGCTTGAAGGCGGTGGCAGAAAGCAATCTTTCTCACCGCTCAGCCGTAACACGTCCGTCATCTTCCGCTATTCGAGATGGGTGACGGCAGCCGCCCTTGGTGGTTTGGTCGCTCGCACGCTTTGGAAAGTTCAGCCCATGCCCGGCTCATTCGACATCTACACGCTGATCGCATTTGTTGTTGCGGTTGTCGTCGTGTTGAAACTTCGCAGCATCCTCGGCAGCGACCCCGGTCCGACAGAGCGGCGCTCAGACCGGGCCGGCGACGGTAAACGTCGCGGTCCCCAGAATGGTCAAGACGGCGGTAAAGTCGTGACGCTACCCCGCCGCGAGGCGGCCGTTGCAGCAGCTGGCGGCGACGTCGCAGTCGCAGACGCAGAGCAGCGTATCCGGGCGTTTGCCGCAAACGATACAGCCATTGCCGACGGTCTTGTCGAGATCTACAAGCTCGATCCCGCATTCGACCCTGGCGGTTTCGTCAAGGGTGGCAGTCAAGCCTACGAGATGATCGTCACGGCGTTCGCGGAAGGTAACCGTAAGACGCTCAAAGACCTGCTGAGCAAAGATGTTTACGAGGCGTTCAACGCCGAGATCATGGCGCGCGACCGCCGCGGCGAAATCGTCGATCAGAGCTTTGTCGGCATCCTCAAGGCCGACATCACGGAAGCCGAGCTGAAGAACGGCACTGCGTCCGTGACCGTCAAGTTCCTGAGCCAGCTGATCAGCGCGACGCGCGATCGCCGTGGCACCGTGATGGCTGGCGATCCGCAGAAGATCAAAGAAGTGACCGACGTCTGGACGTTCAGCCGCGATATCTCGACACCACGGGCCCGCCAGAACCCGAACTGGCGCCTCGTCGCAACGCAGGACCAGTAGCCCCAACCGCGGAGCGCTGGCGATGGCCGCACCTGCCGTCACACGTCAGCCGGTCGGCTTCGACGCCCTGCCGTATTGGGCAGACGATGACCATTTCGCTGCTTTCGAGGCGCTAGTGGCGGGCGCTGCCTCCGTACTGCGGCAGGCCGGGCTATCGCCGTCTCTGGCAGCGATGTACCGGGCGGCGCTCGGCTCCCGGCCACTGATCGGGGGAGCAGCGGCCGCACGGTCGTTTTTCGAGGCGAAGTTTGTGCCCCATCGCGTGGTCGACGACCGGTCGCAGGGGCTGCTGACGGGGTATTACGAGCCCGTTCTCGATGGTGCGGTAGAACCGGGCGGGCGTTTCACGGTTCCGCTCTACCGTCGGCCCGCCGACCTTGAAAATGTGGTCTCCGAGGCCGACCGTGGCGCCAAGTCGGCGCTGGGGCTGACCCATGTTCGCCGCCGTTCTGACGGTACATCGGAGCCATATGCAACGCGGCAGGACATCGAAACTGGGGCGCTCGACGGCCAGCGCCTGGAATTCATATGGCTCGAAGACCCGGTCGATGCCTTTATGCTGCATGTGCAGGGCTCTGGCGCGATCCGGTTGCCGGACGGGCGCATGTTCCGTGTGACGTATGACGGAAAAAACGGCCACCCCTACACCTCGGTCGGCCGTGTGATGATCGACCAGGGGCTGTTTGCCGCCGAAGAGCTGACGTTGCAGACGATGACAGACTGGCTCAAGAGCCATCCCGAGCAGGCCCGGATGCTGTTGTGGAACAACAAAAGCTTCGTGTTTTTTCGGCCACTTGACGGCGATGCGCCGGTCGGCGTCCTCGGCTCACCATTACAAACCGGCCGCAGCTTGGCCGTCGACACTGCGTTTTACGGCCTGGGTACGCCGGTTTTCGCATCGTCGGCAGAAATGACTCACGTGAAACCGGTCGGGTTTCACAGGCTCATGATTGCCCACGATGTCGGCTCGGCAATCAAGGGGCCCGAACGCGGCGATATCTATTTCGGCACGGGGCCTGAAGCGTTGACGCTGGCGGGCGTCACCAAGCATCCAGCGAATTTGTTTGCGCTTGTGCCGCGGGAGGGCGCGCCATGATCCGCGCATCCCGCCATGGCTGAGGATCGCGGCGGAAAGCGCCGCACCCGAAGATTAACCGATGACGAGTGGGCGCTATGGGACCATGCGGCTCGGACCATGACGCGGCTCGAGGGGGCCAAAGGCCGCGTTCACCCGGCGCTGCCAGACATCGACGAGGTGCCAACGTCGCCGAAACCCGCCGTTACACCGCCCGCGCCGATGGGGCACCGGCAACATCGGACACCGCGCGAGCCAGCGCGGCCGCCGGTAGTTTTGCCACCTTATAGCCCACCAGTATCGACCCCGAAGGCAAAGCCAACAACGGCAAGATCTCCGGATTTATCGCTGTTCGACACCAAAAGCGCTCGGCGTTTGCGCGGCGGGCGCACGGAAATCGAAGCCCGGATCGATTTACACGGCATGCGGCGCGACGAGGCACAGGCGGCACTGGTGTCATTCTTGCGGTCATCGCACGCCCGAGGCTTGCGCTATGTACTGGTCATTACCGGGAAAGGCGCGCCAAGGCGGTCGAATTTCGCGCTCGGAGAGATCGAGCCTTGGTCGCTTGATCGTTTAGAGCCGCCGGGGGTGCTCCGCCGCAGCGTGCCCGCGTGGCTCGCAACGTCTGACATGCGCTCAATCGTCGTGAGTTATACCGAGGCGGCGATCCACCATGGCGGCGCTGGCGCGCTCTATGTTCAGTTGCGCGCGCGTGCCTGACGGCGACGACCCGGTTGACTGCGGCACTGCGGCATTCGACGCTCCCCTTATGATGTGCGTGCCTAGTCACCACATGTGGCAACAAAAGAAATTCGCTGGCGCCGCGCCAAATTGGCTGCCGAAGCGTCGGCGCAGACCGGAGATGAAAATGGACTCTGCTCATACGTTAGAAAAACCAGCGGAAGTGTTGCATTATAAGCCCGTCACGATCGGCGATGGGTTTGCATACCGAATGGTCAAATTTCTGCGCTTTCTCGCAGACTCATTTTTCAAACATCGCTACGGCCATCGCGCGGTTATCTTGGAAACGGTGGCTGCGGTGCCGGGAATGGTCGGTGGCATGCTGGTTCATTTGAGAACGTTGCGCCGGTTCGAGGACGATCGCGGATGGATCAAGACGCTGCTGGACGAGGCGGCAAACGAACGCATGCATTTGATGACGTTTTTGAACGTCGCAAAGCCAAATTGGTTCGAGCGAGCGCTCATCGTGATCGCTCAGGGAATTTTCTTCAACGCCTTCTTTGTGTTGTATTTGTTCTTTCCCAAAGTCGCACACCGCTTCGTTGGCTATCTCGAAGAAGAAGCCGTCGTAAGCTACACGTCTTACCTTGCCGATATCGACGCCGGCCGTATCGAGAACATCCCGGCGCCGCAAATTGCGATCGATTATTGGAAGCTTGCCCCTGACGCGCGACTTCGCGATGTCGTTGTCGTGGTGCGTGCCGACGAGGCCAATCACCGGGACGTCAATCACGGCTTTGCCAACGAACTTGGCGACACGCATGGTGCGGCTCCGGGCCGACAAAACTCCGATACTCGGCCAGCAGAAAGTAAGATCGGCATCTGAACGACGAACTGCGGCAGCCTCAGGAGCGGCGCTTGCGCTCGACCAATTGCATGATCATCGGCGTCAGGATCAACTGCATTCCGAGGTCGAGTTTGCCGCCAGGTATGACGATCGAATTGGCCCGTGACATGAAGCTGCCGTCGATCATGTTGATGAGATAGGCGAAGTCGATGCCCTGCGGCTTGCGGAAACGGATCACGACCATCGATTCGTCGGGCGTCGGGATCCATCGCGCGACGAACGGATTTGACGTATCGACGGTCGGGATGCGCTGAAAATTGATGTCGGTCTCGGTAAATTGCGGACAGATATACCGCACGTAATCCGGCATGCGGCGGAGGATCGTCTCGGTGACGGCTTCGGTCGAATAGCCGCGTTCGTCCTTGTCGCGGTGGATCTTTTGTATCCATTCGAGGTTGATGACCGGGACGACCCCGATCTTCAAATCTGCGTACCGAGCGGTATTGTAGCGTTCCGTGACCAGCGCCCCATGCAAACCCTCATAGAATAATACCTCGGTATCGGGAGCAATCTGCTCCCATTTCGTGAATGTCCCGGCAGGTTGGCCCTCGGCAACGGCTTGACGGTCGTCATGGACGTATCGTCTCGTAAGGCCCGTTCCAGTGTCGCCATATGATTTGAAGGTGGCTTCGAGTTCGTCGATCAGGTTCGCGTCAAGGCCGAAATGGCTGAATGTGTCATTGCCCTGTGCCATGGCTTTTTCCACGGCCTGGTGCATTTCGACCCGGTCGTAGCGATGGAATGCGTCGCCCTCGATGTAAGCGGCTTTGACCTTCTCGCGGCGGAAGATCTGTTCGAATGTCATTTTGACGGACGTGGTTCCAGCGCCACTCGAGCCGGTGACCGAAATGATCGGGTGCTTGATGGACATCGTCGATGATTTTCCGTTCGCTCAGCGATTTAAACTCGGAACAGGCCACGGCGTCCAAACAGCGGCGATCGCTCCCCCACAGGGTAGGGATCGGCGTGTAGCCGTTCGACATGGGCTACTTGCTCGCTCGATCCGGCGATGAGCGGCGTGCGTTGGTGCCACGACATGATCGGTACGTCGAGTACGCGACCGCGTCCGGTCGAGGCGGTGCCGCCAGCTTGTTCAACAATGAATGCCACGGGGCAGGCCTCATAGGCCAGACGCAACCGGCCGTTACGGAATGCGGGGCGCGCGTCGCCAGGGTAAAGGTAGAGGCCGCCTCGGATCAGGATCCGGTAGACTTCGGCGACGAACGAGCCCGTCCAGCGCATGTTGTGACCGGTGGCGGGGGCGCCGACCGAGCCTGCACCGGTGTCGCCGGTGGCGACCCCATCCCGACCGCGCAAACAGCTTTCGACGTAGCTGCGGATTGGCTCGTCCCAGTGAAAATGGTTGGCCGCGTTGATCGCGAATTCCGGCGCGGCGGGTGGGATAGCGACATTCAACGCTGTGACCACGAACATCCGTGTTCGAGGGTGAAGGTTGAAAATGTGCGTGCCGGAGCCCAACGTCAGGACCAGCACGATCTGCGGGCCATAGACCGCAAAGCCAGCCGCCAGTTGTTTCGAGCCGAGCGTTTGGCCTGCGGCTGCGGCCGGATCGCATGCCGCGAAGACCGAGAAAATCGTGCCGATAGCGGCATTGGTGTCGGCGTTCGACGCGCCGTCGAGCGGATCGATCGCGACCGTCAGGCAGCCGCCGCTGGCCAGTGGTAACGGGTCGTCGAGTTCCTCCGAAATCAAGCGGGCAACCGGGGTGTCCTTCAGCGCGTTGACGATTTCGGTGTTGGCCATCACGTCCAGCGCGCGCTGCGGGTCGGTACCGCCCCACTTTCCGGTTGCGGCCCCGAATGGCCCGGCGAGTGCGCCGAGCGACAACAGGTCGGCAATTTCGATGATGGCGCGTGCCAGGGCTGAGACTGTCGTAGCTACTTCCGTCCGGCTGGCGCTGCCATCTTTTGATGACGCGCCGTGCGCCGCAACCCATGCGGCGAGGTGCTCGGCCAAACTTTCGGTCGGGGCGGCGTGACTGTGGCGTGTCATGAAGTCCGAGGTCGCATTCGGGTTGAGAGACGGGCATCAGCAATCGGCACCTACGACTCTAGTCTAAGGCGCTGAGAAATCGAGTGCTGATCTGAGGCCATTTTCAACCAGGTGGACGCGCATCCGCTGCAGTGTTACGCCGCCGGGCTCAAGCGAAGCGTCGCGTCGATGGCAACAAGGAAAACCAAATGCGCATCGCCACACTGGACCGAGATGTTTTGGCCTATGGCGGGGAGGGCACCAAACCCGAGCCGAAGAAGCCTAAGCCAGAGCCTGCCACCGATGCTCCGCCTGCAGAGCCGCCGCCCACTGCCGCACCCGCTCAATAGGGCGACCTGGATGCCGCGATATTCTGCAAACCTGACGTTTCTGTTCCCGGAGCTCGCGTTTCTCGACCGTTTCGCGGCGGCAAAGGCCGCCGGGTTCGATGCCGTCGAGTACGTCTGCCTTTATGACCACCCGGCTGAGGTGCTGGCCGACGCTGCCAAGCGCGCTGGCGTCCAGACGGTGCTGCTGAATATCCCGCACGGGCGGTGGGCGTCCGGCGAGCGCGGGATTGCTATTTTTTCCGACCGGGTCGACGAGTTCCGCGCAAGCTTGGTGCAGACGATCGACTATTGCCGGGCGACGGGCTGTCAGCAGGTCAACTGTCTCGCGGGTATCATGCCGGACGGCGCCGATATGGCGCCATTGCGCGCGGTTTTTGTCGACAATCTGCGCCACGCTGCCGGTGTTCTCGGCGCTGCCGGCATCCGGCTCCTGATCGAGCCCATCAACACGCGCGACATACCCGGATTTTTCCTGTCGCGGACACGGGATGCTTTGTCGATCATCGACGATGTCGGTTCTGACAATCTGTTCCTGCTGTTCGATTGCTATCATGCGCAGGTGATGGAAGGAGATCTGGTCGCGACCCTCCGGCAAAACCTGTCACGGATCGCGCATATCCAAATTGCCGACAATCCTGGTCGCAACGAGCCGGGGACGGGCGAAATCAACTACCAGTTCGTCTTAGCTGAACTCGATCGGCTTGGCTTTCCAGGTCGTGTCGGGCTCGAGTATCGCCCGAGGGCTTCGACCATCGACGGATTGTCTTGGATGGCCTCGCTCCAGAAATCCGCCGCGAAATGACTACTGTGCCGCCACCGGGGTTGGTTTTTTGACTTGAGCAGGTGGCGCTGGTGCCGTTGCCACTGCGGGGCTTTTTGGCACGGCCTTGACCGTGGAAGGTGCCACAGTGCTGGCTGCGGCCGGTGCAACAGGCTCAACAGCCGCCGCTTTGTCTTTGTCTTTCGCGTTCGCGACCTTTTGTTTGATCTCGGCAATTTTGGGCGGCTTGCGAACGCGGATCTTTTTCGGGCGGTGACCACAGGACCAAGCCAGGACTGTCGAGCGCGCACTCGTCAGCGGGCGCGTCTCGGTTGGTGCTGCCATCGCGTCGACCGTCGAAAACCCCAACAGGGTCTTCCAGCCTTGGGTCGTGAACCCGTGTTCTAAAAGCGCAGCGGCCCGGATTGACCGCTGTTGCCCGTTCGGTTCACCGAGCACAACGGCGACAAGGCGGCGGTTGTCGCGCGTGGCGCTGGCCACGACGTTGAATCCGGCGTCGCAGGTGAAGCCGGTTTTGATGCCGTCCGCGCCTTCGTACGTGCGCAGCAGCGCATTGTGGCTGCGCAAGCGAATGTTACCGATGCGCATTTCCGGCTGCGTCCAGTATTGCGCATATTCCGGGAAGTCGCGGATGATGGCGCGGGAGAGTTTGGCGAGATCGCGCGCGCTTGTCGACTGCTCGGGTCCGGGCAGGCCGTGGGGGTTGACGAACCGCGTTTTCGACATGCCGAGGTGTTTGGCCTTGGCGTTCATCAATTCGACAAAGGCGGGCTCGGTACCTGCGATGGCCTCTGCGAACATGACGGCCACATCGTTGGCCGACTTGACGATCAGCGCTTGAAGCGCGAGCTCGACGGAAAGTTCTCCACCAACCGGCAGGCCGACCTTGCTCGGCGTCTGCGCATTGGCGAGTTCACTGACCGGAATTTTCTGGTCGAGTGTCAGCTTGCCAGCCTTGAGCGCCTCGAACGCGAGGTAGGCGGTCATGATCTTGGTCAACGATGCTGGATACCAAGCATCGTCGGCATCCTCTGCGTAAAGGACCTGTCCATTGTAGGCGTCAAACAGCAGGGCTGGGCCGGCCAAGGCCGTGGATGCTGACGCCATGGTATGGGCCGCAATCATAGCTGCTGCAACGCTAGCCAATGCTCGCATGGTCGCTCCCAAGAACTGCCGCACCAGGACTGCTAAATGATGTCGACGTGTCTGATCAAACAGCAGCGCGTTCAGTTCGGGCGTAGCATGAACCGCAGACCGTGGGAAATGTAGGGCGGGCACGCTAAAGTCTGCGGTGGCCCTCGTAGTCCCGCTGCGGACGTCGAGCGGGATCGCCGCTCCTGCTAAATTTTTGGTGCCCCTGGAGGGACTTGAACCCCCACGTCCGAAGACAATCGATTTTGAGTCGATCGCGTCTACCGTTCCGCCACAAGGGCACACCGTTGATCGGGCGGGCCGGTTTATGGCCGTGCCCGAACGATATTCGTCACCAAATCAAGCTGCGGTGGCAGCAGCCATGGCCTTGACGCGGGCTGTGAGACGCGAAACCTTACGGCTTGCCGTCTTGGGATGAATATTGCCTTTTTGGGCGGTGCGAACAAGCACAGGCTCGGCAGCCTTGAGTGCCGACAGAGCTGCGGCCTGATCGCCCTTGGCGATCGCCTCTTCGACATCGCGCACCTTGGTCTTCATCCGCGTCAAGCGCGACCGATTGATCGCCGTGCGGCGGACCATCTTGCGGGCGGCCTTCTTGGCCGACTTCGTATTTGCCATTAACCTCGTCCTTGGCTTGCGATGGCCGGTGCCGGAGACGCCATTGGAGACGCGCCGTACTAGCCGGTTTTGTATGTCGTCGTGCGGTTCAGCGTCGAGTGTTTCAGCGTCGGCTCGGGCGTGAGGAGCGGGACTTTAAGAGTCCCGGCCGCAACAGCAACGTGCCCAAATAGAAGAACCGCCCGGAACAAAATCCCGCGCGGCGGAAAGCGTTCTATATACGCTTGGCCGGAGCGGTCAACAACGACCACAGTTGGCGTTGGTCGGCGTTTCGACCGGGACAGCCGACTGTCGCCATCAAAACTTTCGTAATATGGAGGGGCGGACCAATGGGGTACGTCATTAGCCTAGCACTCGTGCTGGTGAGCTTGTACGGACATCTCTTGGCGGCGGGGCTCAAGGAGCCTTTGCGGTATGCTGCGCTGGCGGCATTGACGGCCGCCACTCTGGCCTACGTCGGTGTTCAGGCCTTGCGCGTGACGGAGCGGCAGGGCGCGCCAGGGCAAAGGGCTCCGCAGCAAGGGGCGCCGCGGGCGCAGCTTGCCGCGCAAGCCGCCCGGCACATCGCTTTCGTTTGGATTTTCTCTGCGTTGGTGCTGTTCCTGATTTACGGGAACGTGCTGAAATGGCGCGAGTGGCTCACGTTCGGCACCGGTATGGCCTTGGTCGGGGCCCTGTCCTATGGGCTCGCCATCCTGTTCGACAAGGACGCCGCGCGCGGCAAGTCCGATGCGGCCATGCTCGGCTTTGGCCGTACGCTCAACATTGGCCAGGTCGCGGGTATGGTGATCGCGATGGTTGGGCTGGTCGTCGACGGAAAAATGAGCGTGGCGCTTGCAGCCAGCCGGTCCGACTGGGCGGCCAACATGACATTTTTCACCGGAGCCGTCGCGATCGTGGTCATCGGCGTGGTCGCCTTGCTTGCCGACACGCGCGCCAGGGAGCGCGAAGCCGCGCTGGCTGGTCGATCCTCGGGGAATTCGTGATGGCGCAGGCAGCCGAATCCTTTCGCCCGTTGCTGATTGCGCTCTCGGCCTTTCTCGCCGTCAGTGTCACCGGTCAGATGGTCGGGGCGGCCAACGGGTCCTCTGAATTGTCTTATTTCGCAGCGGGCGCTTTTGCGGCCGGCGTTCTGCGCGCCGGTTGGCAGGTCAATAGGCCGTGGTGGACGGTCAAGCCGGTGGAGGACATCGGCCCGGTGCCATCGGGTATTCTGCCGAAGCTGGCGGTGCGCAACGCTTCGCTTTTGGCGATGGGCTACATCTGGGGTGCGGCAAGCCTGCTGGGCGTTTACCACGGTACGACGCTGAAGTGGCAGCACGGTTGGCAGTATGCGACTGCTATGGCTCTGATCGGGCTTGCAATTTTTGCGGTCTCGCGGACGTTCGAGAAGTCGTGGAGCTTGGCTCTGTTGAACCGCTTGAGCTGGGCGACGATCCTCCAGAGTTGGGCGGCCAGTGGCGCGGTTTTTTGGCTCGCGGGCACGGCCAAACTGCTCTCGAACCGCAGTGACTGGGCAGCCAATGTCGTGTTTCTCGTCGGCGCAATCATCATCGCGGGTGTTGGTGCGATGTGGCTGACGTCGGCGCGTTTGATCCGCGCGCGATCACAACAGGCAATCGATGCACCTGCGGCCGAGTGACGGGGAACATGGTCGGGCTGCGGGGGCGGGCGGAATTGTAGAGCCGTCGCTTACAGTGGAACGAATTCAGCGCTGACAATCGCCGCAGTAAAACGTCGAGCGCTGGGCCTGAACGAGGCGCTTGACGGTGCCGCCACATCCTGGCCGGACGCATGGCTGACCCTCACGCCCGTAGACGGCAAAGGCTTCTTGGAAGCGACCTTCGTTGCCATCGGTGTGGCGGTAGTCACGCAGGCTGGAGCCGCCCGCCGCGATGGCATCCTCGAGCACGTCTTTGATCATCGGCACGAGTTTTTCGGCGCGGTTCGATGGCGACCCGTTGGCGCGCGCCAAGGTGCCTGCCGTGCGGCGCGGCGAAATACCGGACCGGAACAGCGCTTCGGCGACATAGATGTTGCCAAGCCCACCAACGATCCGCTGATCGAGCAGAAACGACTTCATATCGGCTGACTTCCCGGCGGCTTTGGCGGCGAGGTAATTGGAGGTCAGGCCCGGCGATAGCGGCTCGACGCCGAGGCCGGCGAACGCCTTGTGATCTGCGAGGCTGCCGGACTCGGCGAGCAGCATGAACCCGAACCGGCGCGGGTCGTTGTAGACGACGCTGGCTCCGTTGCTGAGACCGATGAAGACATGATCGTGCTGGGGCAGGGCACCCGTGTTGTAGATGTATTCGCCGACCGTCTTCACCTCATCCGCTTGGCCCTTGCGGAGGCTCAGCCGACCGCTCATGCCGAGATGGATGATCAGCGTCTCGCCGCCAGACAGTGCCAGCAGCAAATATTTCGCCCGCCGAGTCACGCTTTCGATGCGCTGCCCCATCAGGCGGCCGGTAAACCGTTCAGGAAACGGGTAGCGCAGATCCGGGCGCCGAATTTCAAGCTGCGCGATCGTGGCACCTTCGAGCGCGGGGGCCAAGCCGCGCCGGATGGTTTCCACCTCGGGGAGTTCAGGCATCGTGCAGGCGTATCCTTTTGCGTCGGCGTGTTCGTGTGAAGTGCGTCGGCAGACCCGGATGTCGATTGCAAATTCGACCGGTCAAAGCGTATGGTCGGCGGTCTAAAACCAGTTCAACCGTCGTCTCCAACCCGTCACTCCAAACTTTGGCCCGTCGGCTCCATGTACGAAGCAATCACCGGCCCGATCCGCGTCCGCGTTACGCCGTCTTACGTCGACGAACGTTCGGCGCCAGACGATAGCTATTTCTTCTGGGCCTATACCGTCGACATCGTCAACGAGGGTGATGATCCCATGCATTTGCATGCGCGCCATTGGCGGATCGTCGATGCCAATGGGCGAGTCGAGGAAATTCGCGGACCAGGCGTTGTCGGGCAAACGCCCGTGATCGAACCAGGCGCCAGCTTCAGCTACACATCTGGCTGTCCGTTGAAGACGTCATCGGGCATCATGTCGGGCAGCTACCAGATGTCGTCGAGTGATGGCCAATTGTACGACATCGTGATCCCAGCGTTCTCGCTCGACAGTCCGTTCGCCGTTCGCCAGATGAACTGACCCGTGAACGAACGCGGCCCAATGGGCATGCCGCGCACGGGTCCTAAGGCATCATTCCATCACCATGAAACCGCCGGTTTACTCGACGCTCGAACTGCTTGAACGGCTCGTCGCGTTCGATACGACAAGCCACAAGTCGAACCTCCCGCTGATCCGGTTCGTCGAGGACTATCTCGCGCAGAACAGGATCGCGAGCCATCTCGTTCCGACGCCAGACGGCACGAAAGCCAGCCTGTTTGCGACGATCGGACCGGCAGGCGTGCCCGGCGTTGCGCTATCGGCGCACACCGACGTCGTTTCCGTCGACGGTCAGACGTGGACAACCGACCCGTTCCGGCTCGCCGACCTCGGCGACCGAGTCGCTGGTCGCGGCACGACCGATATGAAGGGCTTCCTCGCGTGCGTGCTGGCTATGGTTCCCGAGTTCACGGCGCGGAAGCTCAAGACACCCATCCATCTCGCATTGTCCTACGACGAAGAGATCGGCTGCGTCGGCGTGCGGCCGATGATTTCCGAGTTCGGTTCGAGGCTTATCAAGCCGCGCATGGTGATCGTGGGCGAGCCGACGTCGATGATGGTGGTCGACGCCCACAAGGGGCCGGTGCGCTGGCACGTCGAGATCAAGGGTCGCGCGACGCATTCGAGCATGGCGCAACTTGGCGTCAATGCAATTACCTACGCGGGGCGGCTGATCGGGGAACTCGAGCGGATCGAAGCGCGGCTCAAGACCGAAACCGACGAGCGGTTCGACCCGCCATACGCCACGCTGCAAGTCACGCGGATCGAGGGTGGGACGGCGTCGAACATCGTGCCGGTGTCGGCTTGGCTCGGCTTCGAAGTGCGGGCGCTGCCGCGGACCGACACGGGCCGCATCCTGCGTGAGTTGCAGACGTTCGCGGACACGGTGTGCCTGCCTCAGATGCGTAAGGTGGCGCCCGAGGCTGAGATCACGATCACGCAGACCAACTCGGTGGCGCCGTTCCGCGCCGATCCCGATAGCGAGCTTGCGGCATTGGTGTTGAAACTGCTGGGACAGAACGAGACGTATGCGGCGTCCTACGCGACCGAAGCTGGTTTCTTCCAGGGAGCTGGAAGTGCGGCGATTATCTGCGGCCCCGGCGATATCGCGCAGGCGCACACGGCGGATGAGTGGGTGGCAAAAGCCCAGCTCGAGACATGCAACGCGTTTCTGACGCGTCTCGCGGACTGGTGTGAGACGTAGCCCCGACCGAGTAGAAGACGACCGCGATCAAGTTTCTGCACATGGCGGAAATGCCGCTAAGCATCGGGCGAGATCAACAGGCAGCCCGCTCATGTCGGTTGCAACGGCGATGCAGGTGTTGCGGCCCTCGGCCACGACCCTCGGAGGGGAGCTGTTGGCGTCGAAGACGCGCCAAGTGCCGGACAGTGCACCGTAGCTGGCAAAGTTGCCGATCGAGCGGGCATAGCGTCGGCATACGTCGGCTTCCGGCACGTCGTGCCCACCTTCCGCCACGCGCCGGGCCACGCGGCCGAGGCACGCTTCGACAGTTGCAGTCATGAAGTACAACAGTCGCGTCGCGTATCCGCTCGCTCGGGCCTGTTCCAGTGTGCGCAAGTGACCAAGGCCTGCGAGGGTCGTTTCGATCGACAGCGTCTGGCGGTCGGCCATTAATTGGTCGATGCGCGTCAACGCGACGCGTGCTGCAGCCCGGCGTGCAACATCGGGTTGCAGGGGCGATAGTCCGCGCGCGATCTCATCGACGTTGACGAAGTGCACCGAGCCTGAGACCGACCGGATGTGCCGAAACGCATACGTCGTCTTGCCGACACCATCGGGGCCCGCGACCAGCCACAGCACAGGTCGCTTTTCGTTAGACATCCAGGTTTTCGACGCTCAAGGCGTTGGTTTGAATGAACTCTCGCCGTGGTTCGACGACGTCGCCCATCAGCTTGGAGAAGATTGCGTCGGCCTCGGTCAGGTCGCCGACTTTGACCTGGAGCAGCGTGCGGACATCGCGGTCGAGCGTCGTCTCCCAGAGCTGGTCGGGGTTCATCTCGCCCAGACCTTTGTAGCGCTGGAGCGAGATGCCTTTTCGGCCAGCGTCGTAGACAGCCGTCAGCAAAGCGCGGGGGCCGCTGACCCGCATTGTTTCTCCCTTGCGGCGAAGGTTGCCCGGTTTGCTGTAGACTTCGGACAGGCTGGCGCGCTTTTCGTTGAGGCGGCGGGCATCGACGGAAGCCAGCAGGTTGCGGTCGAGCGCGTGGGCTTCGGTGACGCCACGGAGCACGCGTTTCAGCAACAGCCCCTCGGCGGTGGCAGACCCATTCCAGCCGCCTTCGGTTTCTTCGGCGATTGCATCGAGGCGCTGGGCAATGTCGGCGGCAACGGCCGACGCGGCAGCCGGGTCGTCGAGGATCGCAGGGTCGAAGGCGCCAGCGATCGCGGCTTGCTCGGCAAGGTCGCGGTTGTAGCGTGAGTGCAGGCCGTCGATGATGGCAGAGACGCCGCGCGCCGTTTCGACGATGTCGCGCAGGTCGCGGCCACCGCGCTCCACGCCTTCGCCGGTGACCAGGATCGCTTCGTTCAGGCCCTCGTCGATCAGGTAGTCTTCGAAGGCACGCTGATCTTTAAGGTAGGTGTGCGACTTGCCCTTCATGACTTTGTAAAGCGGAGGCTGGGCGATGTAGAGATGGCCGCCCTCCACCAGTTGCGGCATCTGGCGGTAGAAGAACGTCAAAAGCAACGTGCGGATGTGTGCGCCGTCGACGTCGGCATCGGTCATGATGATGATTTTGTGATAGCGCAACTTGGCGAGGTTGAATCCGCCATTGCCTTTCTCGTCGGGTTCACCAAGGCCGGTGCCAAGAGCGGCGATAATGTTGGTAACCTGTTCGGAGCCCAGCATCTTGTCGCGGCGCGCGCGTTCGACGTTCAAGATCTTGCCGCGAATGGGAAGTACGGCTTGGTATTCGCGTTTGCGCGCCTGCTTGGCCGAGCCGCCGGCGCTATCGCCCTCGACGATGAACATCTCGGTGTTCTTGGCATCGCGGTCGGAACATTCGGCGAGGCCGCCGGGCAAGCGCAATCCATCGAGAACGCCTTTGCGACGTATGTCGCGCGCCTTTCGGGCCGCTTCGCGCGCCAACGCGCTTTCGATGACTTTCTGGATGATCAGTTTCGCTTTTTGAGGGTTCTCCTCAAAGAATTGCGTGAGTTTGTCGGACACGACAGATTCAACCACCGTTTTCACTTCGGACGAGACCAACTTATCCTTGGTCTGGCTGGAGAATTTCGGATCGGGTACTTTGACCGAGAGCACGCATGTCAGGCCTTCGCGTGAATCCTCGCCCGACAATTCGACCTTTTCTTTCTTGGTCGCGCCGGAGGTGTCGGCGTATTTGTTGACGACGCGCGTCAAGGCTGCGCGGAAGCCGGCGAGGTGGGTGCCACCGTCCCGTTGCGGGATGTTGTTGGTGAAGCACAGCGTCGTCTCGTGGTAGCTGTCGTTCCACCACATGGCGACTTCAGCGGTGATGCCGTCTTTTTCGGACCGGATCAGGATCGGGTTATCGATCAGTGGCGACTTCGAGCGATCAATGTACCGGACGAATGCGGCGACGCCACCATCGTAGTTGAACTCCTGCTCCTTGATGTCGGCGTGACGCTTGTCGGTCAGCCGGATTTTGACGCCGGAGTTGAGGAACGCCAGTTCGCGCAAGCGGTGCTCCAACGTGCCGAAGTCGAACTCGGTCATCGTGAACGTGTTGGGGCTTGGCAGGAACGTGACTTCCGTACCTCGGCCGTCCTTCGATTGGCCCGTCACGCGAAGTGGTGCCACCGGGACGCCGTCACGGAACTCCATCTCGTGGACATCGCCGCTGCGCCAGACGGTCACCTTCAGAGATGACGAGAGGGCGTTGACGACCGAAATGCCGACGCCGTGGAGGCCGCCGGAGACTTTGTAGGCATTGTTGTTGAACTTTCCGCCGGCGTGCAGTTCGGTCATGACGATCTCGACCGCCGACCGCTTCGGATCGTGGTCATCGTCCTGCTTGACGCCCGTCGGGATGCCGCGGCCGTCGTCGCGGACGGTGCACGATCCATCGGCGTTGAGGGCCACCGTGACGGCGGTGGCGTGGCCAGCCAGGGCTTCGTCGATTGCGTTGTCGACGACCTCGTAGACCATATGGTGGAGGCCGGAGCCGTCGTCGGTATCGCCAATGTACATGCCGGGACGCTTGCGAACGGCCTCGAGGCCTTTCAACGTTTTGATCGCGTCTTCGTTGTAATCGTCGACTGCCATTTTACGGGCTGGCTCTGCGCTCATTTACAGGTCTCACGGGGTCGGTCGTCGTGTCTGTCGTCGTGTCGGTCATTATCTTGGTTTTCGTGTCGGTCCAGGCCCGTTTTCGAGGCCATTCACGGCAGCCGGAACACTACCACATTGCCGATGTGACGTGTGCATAAAATCGGACTGCCGACGGGCAGCCAGACACAGAATAAAGTTCAATTCTATCAATCTCTTACGTTGGCCCATTCGATCGGCCCCGACCGCTGATGACGACAGCCTCATGACGGGGACAAATGGCGGTAGATTAGGCGCCCAGCCGGAGGCGCGAAAAGGGCTGTGCCCCCCGCCGGTAAGGTGTGTTTTCGGCTGTTCAGGCGACCACTTCCTGCCCGTCGACGCGCATGAAATGGGCGCGGCGATCAAGGGCGTCGAATGCCGACCGGTCGGTGCCGGTCATCCACGCCTGTGCCTTAAGGCGGACGATCTCATCGAACAGCGCCATGCGCCGCTGCTCGTCCAAGTGCGCCGTGATTTCGTCGAGCAAGAGGATCGGCGCACGCCCTTGCTGGCGCTCGGCGGTCAATTCGGCGTGCGCGAGGACGAGGCCGGTCAACAGAGCCTTCTGCTCGCCGGTCGAACACAGTCCAGCGGCAACCTGCTTCGGGCCGTGCACGACCGACAGGTCGGACCTGTGAGGGCCATCCAGCGCCCGACTGGCGGCGCGGTCCCGGTCCCGGTTGCGAGCAAGCTTCACGCCGTATTCGTCCTCGACATCGACCGCCGGCTTGACCGCGAGAGCGGCCTCGAGCGCGCCTTCGATCGCGATCCGCGCCCAGGGGAACGGGGTCGAGGGGTCGCGCACGCGCCGCGCTTCGATAATCTCGGCCATCGCGGCCGCTGCTTCGGACCGGGCCGCTGCGATCGCGACGCCGGTTTCGGCCATGATCTGCTCCAGCCCGCCAAGCTGGGCGTTGTCGCGGACGCCGTCGGCGAGAAGGCGGTTGCGCATCGCCATGGCGCGTTCGAAGCGGCCCGCGATCAACCGAAACGCCGGATCGAAGCACAGGATCAACCGGTCGAGGAAGCGGCGGCGCTCCCCAGCTGGACCGGTAAACAGGCCATCCATGGCCGGTGTCAGCCAGACGATTTCGACCAGATCGGCCAAGATGCCAGAGCCGCCGTGGGCTTCGCCGTTGATCTTCACGATGCGCGATGTCGAGGCCCGCCCGCCTGCCGACCGGGCCAAACGCGACGTCAGTGGCAGCAGTCCCGTTCCGATGTCGACAGGGCCGCCTAATCCGTCGACGCGAGCGGCGACAGCCCATGACCCGTCACCTTGGGCTCTGGCCATTTCCGGCAAGGGCGCGCGTCGGAGGCCCTGCCCGGCCGTAAGCAGGGAAATGGCTTCGAGGATGTTGGTTTTCCCGGCGCCGTTTTGCCCGGTCAGGACGACCGGGGCCGGCGGGACTTCGATAGCGAGCGCCGCGTAGCTGCGGAAGTTGGTGAGCGCGAGCCGCTCGATCGTCAGTCCTGCCGCGCAAGACGGAGGCTCGGTCTGCTGCACGTCAACTTGTTCGGCGCGGGCCGCCGAAGATGTCACGGCTTTAAACCCGCATCGGCATCAAGACGTAGAGTGCGCTGTCGTCGGCGCTGTCTTTGACCATCGTCGGCGAGCCGGGATCAGCCAACATGAACTTGGCCTCGCTGCCTTCGAGCTGGCCCGCAATATCGAGCAGATAGCGGGCGTTGAAGCCGATCTCCAGCGGGTCCGAGCCGTAGCCGATGCCGAGTTCTTCGGTGGCGCTGCCGCCTTCTGGATTGTTGACCGACAAGGTCAGCGTGCCATCGCTCAGAGCGAGCTTGACCGCGCGGCCGCGCTCGCTCGCGATCGTCGAGACGCGGTCGACGGCGCTCATGAACTCGGCGTTCGAGACGGTCATCGCCTTGTCGTTACCCTGCGGGATGACGCGGCCATAATCAGGGAACGAGCCGTCGATCAACTTCGACGTCAGCGTAACGCTGCCGACCTCGAAGCGGACCTTCGCCGGGCTGACGCCGACGCGGACCAGCGCGCCCGGGTCTTCGATCAAGCGATGGAGTTCGTGGACTGTCTTACGCGGGACGATGATGCCGGCCATACCCATCGCGCCTTCCGGGCGGGGCAATTCGACCTGCGCCAGGCGATGGCCGTCGGTTGCGACGGCGCGTAACGTCGGCTCGCCGCCAGATTCGGCAGTGTGCAGGTAGATCCCGTTCAAATAGTACCGCGTTTCTTCGGTCGAGATCGCGAACTTGGTCTTGTCGATCAGCCGCTTCAAATCCGACGCAGCAATTTCAAACTCGTGGGCGAACTCGCCGACGGCGAGGTCTGGGAAGTCCTCGGCGGGCAATGTCTGGAGCGCGAACCGCGACGAGCCGGCCCGCAAGGTGAGACGGCTTTTTTCCGCGTCGCGGATGAGTTCGACCTCGGAGCCATCTGGCAACTTGCGCACGATGTCGTGGAGCATGTGGGCTGGAACGGTCAGTGCGCCGGGTTCTTTGACGTCGGCGCCGACGCTCTCGATCACCTCCCGCTCGAGGTCGGTTGCCTTGAATTTCAAGGTCCGGCCGCTCGCCGACAGCATGACGTTCGACAAGATCGGTATCGTCGTGCGCCGCTCCACGACGCTCGTGACGTGGCTCAAGGCTCGGAGCAGTTCGCCGCGTTCAATCGTGAGCCGCATGGTTAGTCCTTGCGAGATGGCCGATCCGGATATGCCCGGCATAGATCCCTCGGCTACAGCCTAGCCGCAGCGTTGCAGATACGTGCCGAATATGACGGCGGGGACGCCATCTACACGCGAATCGGCCGCGGCATCCACTGGAAACCGCCGATTGTGGGTAGGGAGTGGCTAAAAATGGCTAAGGGCGACGCCGTTAAGCGCCACCCTTAGCATTCCGTCGCCGTACCCCGCCGAGGAAACCAGTACTTTAAGGTATCAGTGTCAGGTGTTGAGGAGCTTCTTCAGCTCCTTGAGTTCGTCGCGCAACTTGGGGTCGTCGCTCAAGATCCCCTCGATCTTGCGAATTGCGTGAATGACCGTCGTGTGGTCGCGGTTGCCGAAGCGGCGACCGATTTCGGGCAACGACCGCGCCGTCATCTGCTTGGCCAGATACATCCCGATTTGCCGCGGCCAGACAACGGACCGGTGGCGACGCTGGGACAGCAGGTCGCCCTTGGACACGCCAAAATGGCGGGACACCACACGCAGGATATCTTCGATCTTGACGCGGCGTGGCTCCAGACCCTGGACGAGGTCACGGATCACGGTCTCGGCGATGTCGAGTGTCAGTGGCGTGCGGGTATACTGCCAAGTCGCGTAGAGGCGCGTGATCGCGCCTTCGAGTTCGCGCCCGCTGTCCGTTAGCCGGTCGGCGAGGAGGTCGAGGACGTCGGCGCCGACATCGAACGAGGCGTCGAAGCCGCGCTTTTCGCCAACGCGACGCTCCAAGACCTTGAGGCGCAAGTCATGGTCGAGACCGCCAATTTCGGTGACGAGGCCGCGCTGAAGGCGTGAACGCATGCGCTCGTTGAGGCGTTCGATGTGATTGGGTGCGCGGGCCGAGGCCACGACGACCTGACGGCCGCCGTCGAGCAACGAATTGATGATGTGGTCGAATTCCTGCTCGGTGCGCTCGCCCTGCATGAATTCGAGATCGTCGATCAGCAACACGTCGATCTGGCGGAAGCGCTCCTTGAAAGCGGCTGGATCCTGGCTGCGGATGGCTTCGACGAACTGATAGCGGAACCGCTCAGCGGTGAGATAGAGCACCTGCGCATTCGGGTTCCGGCGTTTGATCTCCCACGCGACGGCTTGCAGGAGATGGGTCTTTCCGAGACCGACCGATGAGTGGATGTAGAGCGGGTTGAACGCCGGGGTGGTTCCAGTTGCGACCTCTGCTACTTGGGTGGCGGCGGCGTGCGCAATCCGGTTCGAACCGCCGACGATGAAGCTGTCGAAGGTGTAGCGCGGGTCGAGCGGAGAGCCCTCGAAGCCGCCAGCCTGGGTCCGGCCGATGGCTGCTGGCGCAGGGCGCGGGATCGGGCGGATCGCGTCTGGGACGACGCTTTCGAAGGTGCCCGGAACAGTGTCGCCGTCGAACTGTGGGAGGCTATCGGCGCGCGATTTGTTTTGGCTCGATGGCTGGCGCAAGATGACGTCGATCTTCTCGACCCCGTCGAACTCCGATCGTGCGGCTGTCAACAGTGCATCGCTATAGTGCGACTGGATCCAGTTGCGCAGGAATTTCACAGGGACCGACGCCGTCAGCACGCGGCCGTCGAACCGGTCGAACTCCAACGCGTTGAACCAGCTCGTATAAATGTCTTCGCCAAGGCGGGCGCGGAGGAGAGCGCGAACTTTCTGGCCACGCCCGTCGATGCCTGTCGAGCTGGTGTTCAACGTGCTGGTGGTCGGACCGGCCGGAGTCTGGGCGTCCGTTGCGCCAGCGGCGCCTGCTACGGTCTGTGGTGTCACGTTCTGCATGTCATACCCCGTTCCAAATACTTGCCAAGCGCAGCAATCGTGCCCGACAGGGCGCCACGCATTACGTCGAATGCAATTTCCAAACGTGCGGGCCTGCCGCATCTGGACATCCGACAATTCAAGACGGGCTGGTTGTTCAGCCCCGTTCCGGTGTCAGCCCATCTCAATTTTGGGCTGTCTCGAATTCAGGACGCGGCCGCCGATGGTCGCGTCACAGCACGGTTGTGGTTCAACCTTGGACCCATGGGAGCCCTGCCGCTTTCCAGCCACCGGCGGTCCCTCTGTGCCGGTTCGCATCGAGCGGGCCTTCAAAACCTTCGGCGACGTTGTGGCACCGGGTGAACCCCGATGACGTCATAAGTTCTGCAGCCATGCGGCTGCGGCCACCCGACCGGCATATGAAGAAGATGTCGGTCTGCGGCCCGGCTCCGAGGTCTCCAAGTGCCGCCGACAGGCGCTCGGAGAATGCCGGATCAATCCCGTTGTCGGGAAACGTTTGCCATTCGACGGTCACGACGCGCTTGCCCAATGCTGACAAATCAGGCAGCCCTACGAATGCCCATTCGGCTCGTGTTCGAACATCGACCAGCACCGCCGAGGGCTCGGACGCTAGGTGGTCGAACGTCGATTTTGGAGACACGTCATCAACCTGTGCGCTGTCAGCCACGGGTACCTCGACCATTTAAGCAATGAACAAACGAGCGCTCTTACACGCGCGCGTTGCAATGTCAGCGCCAATACTCGGGCGTCGAGAGGCTGCGCGATAACTCAACAAAGTGGGGAAATCGCCGGTTCCGATCGCCCCCGATTTGGTGGACGCGAACGAGCCTCGGCTTCCCAGCAATTATGAACACTCCATGACGATCTGTCGGAGGTTGTTCAGAGACCTAGGCTTAGTCGTTAACGAAATGGAAAGCAAGCTTGGGGGTAGACGGGGTCGAGGATCAAATCCGGCCCTAGAAATGCAGAAACCCACAGCAGCAAACGACCTGGACGGCTTGGTCTTTGTCTCTGATATCGTTCGATAATGTTGCTCGGCTGAAGTTGCTGAACAGCTGTCACTCAACAGGGTGGAGGGGCGCGCGCGCCGGGGCATTTTCAAGCTGCGATCTGGACTTGTCGGCTCGCATGGCGGCAGGGGTAAGAGATGCTTTTTTCCACATGCGCCCGGGGCTTAGTCCACGACTCGAATGTCGCTTTAGGGGCTATCCATTGATGCAGGTTTGCAACAGCCGATTGGGATATATATTCAGTAAACTTATGAGTGTATTGTGACGGTTCTCTAACCGCCCGGTTGTGCGGCGGGCTACCCGGTACGGCATCGCTGTCGGCGGTTCACCGAAGCCGGGCAGAATTTGGCCACGTCGTGCGCCTACGCCATCACGCGGCGACGGGCGCCGCGTCCACGAGGTCGACGATATCGGCCATGATGTCGTTGAGCTGGAAGTCCTTCGGGGTGTAGACGGCCGCGACGCCGAACGATTTGAGAATGCGCTCGTCCTCGGGCGGGATAATACCGCCGACGATGACCGGGATCGATCCGAGCCCGGCTTGCTGCATGCGATCCATCACGTCGCGGACAAGCGGGACGTGAGAGCCGGACAGGATCGACAAGCCGACGACATGGACGCTTTCGTCGAGTGCGGCCCGGACGATCTGCGCGGGCGTCAAGCGGATGCCCTCATAAAGTACGTCCATGCCGCAATCGCGGGCCCGCACGGCAATCTGTTCGGCGCCGTTGGAATGTCCGTCGAGGCCGGGTTTTCCAACCAGGAACTTGATGCGCCGCCCGAGCTTGGCAGACACGCGGTCGGCGGTCGCGCGGATCGTCTCGATCGCTCGGTCGTCCCGGACCACGGCAGATTGCGAGACGCCGGTCGGCGCGCGGTACTCGCCGAAGATGGCGCGCAACACGCCGCCCCATTCGCCCGTGGTGATGCCCGCCTTCGCGCAGGCGATCGACGGCTCCATGACGTTTCGGCCCTCTTTGGCGGCGCGTTCGAGGTCTGCCAGCGCGGCTTTGGCGGCCTTCGCATCCCGGGCCGAGCGCCATGCTTGAAGGCGGCCGATCTGGTCAGCCTCGACGGCGGGGTCGACGACCATGATGGCGCCTTCGCCAGCCGACAGTGGCGAGACCTCGGTTTCGCGGAATTTGTTGACACCGACAACGACCTGGCTGCCGGTCTCGATCCCCGACAACCGGGCGGTATTGCTCTCGACCAACCGCCGCTTCATGTAGTCGATCGCGGCCACGGCGCCGCCGAGGCCATCAATGGTGGCGAGTTCGGCGCGGGCTTCGACCTTCAGCTGTTCGACCTTGCGGGCGATCTCATGGCTACCGTCGAAGATGTCGCCGTAATCCAAAAGGTCGGTTTCGTAAGCCATCACTTGCTGCATCCGCAGCGACCATTGTTGGTCCCACGGGCGGGGCAAGCCGAGCGCTTCGTTCCATGCTGGCAACTGGACGGCGCGGGCGCGGGCATTCTTCGACAGCGTCACCGCCAGCATTTCGATCAGAATGCGATAGACGTTGTTTTCGGGCTGCGGCTCGGTCAGGCCCAACGAGTTGACCTGCACGCCGTAGCGGAACAGCCGGTTCTTGGCGTCGGTGACGCCGTAGCGTTCCCGGGTGATCTCATCCCAGAGTTCGTTGAACGCCCGCATCTTGCAGATTTCCGTCACGAACCGCATGCCGGCGTTGACGAAAAACGACATGCGGCCAACGACAGACCCGAATTCCGCGACGGGGACCTCGCCCGAAGCCTTGACCTGATCGAGGACGGCGATTGCGGTGGCCAGCGCAAATGCCAGTTCCTGGACCGGCGTCGCACCGGCCTCCTGGAGGTGGTAGGAACACACGTTCGTCGGGTTCCATTTCGGCACATTGCGATAGGAGTAGACAATCGTGTCCTGGATCAGTTTCAGCGATGGTCCGGGCGGGAACACGTAGGTTCCGCGCGACAAATACTCCTTGATGATGTCGTTCTGGATCGTGCCAGTCAGTTTATCGCGCGAGGCGCCGGTTTCGTCGGCGGTGGCAATGTAGAGAGCCAGGAGCCAAGCGGCCGTCGCATTGATCGTCATCGACGTGTTCATCTGGTCGAGCGGGATACCGTCGAGAAGAGTGCGCATGTCTCCTAGATGGGACACCGGCACGCCGACCTTGCCAACCTCACCGCGTGCCAGCTCATGGTCGCTGTCGTATCCCGTCTGAGTCGGCAAATCGAAAGCAATTGATAGGCCGGTTTGCCCCTTGGACAGGTTCAGCCGGTACAACTCATTCGACTTCGTCGCGGTGGAGTGGCCCGCATACGTGCGAAAAATCCATGGCTTGTCGCGGTGTGTCGGCTTCTCGTCGTGCATGGGGCCGTCCTGTTTGGCACGTTGCGTTGGGGCACTGTTTGTCTTGGCGTCGCTTTCGCAATGCCCAAACTGGCCTCGACGCGTCACTCTCAAGCAGGCTCGTTGATCTTTCGACCGACAAAAGTTGGCGCGAGCAATCGAACGCTGCTGCCATGCACACTAACCGCGAGTGGGGCGGAGGGCAAAACTTATTGGTACCCGGCGGGCAGTTCAGCCGATCTGAGCTGGGTCGTCACCCTTCAACGGGTTGGTCACATCGCCGATCGTGACCAGAATTCGGTAGACGACAATCCAGACTATAAACACCGAACATATGGCAAGCCCGGCTGCAACAATCGCGTTGGCGCTTTTGTTGCCGTGGAATGCGATGCCGAGAAGCGCAAATGCGGTATGGGCCAGGAGAATTGCAACGAACAGAGCGGCCGCGCCGATGTTCGACATCAAGGTGTTGTCGGAATAGCCGTGTAAAATAAAGCCGGCGACGGTCGCCATCAGGCCAGCGATCCACCAGACGACGTAGTCGGTGCGCCAGAACATCACCCAAAATATGTCGAGCGTTTCAAGCACGGTACGCACTTCCCTACCAATACCGTCGTACATTTCGACACTGCAACCCAGCCAATTTGTTAGCAATTAAATCCTAATTTCTTCCTAACGTTTTTGGGCGTCGACCTGCCCACGGCTGGGCCTAGTGCAGTATCCGATCAGACGCGATCGGTCTGGCGATCGGCTGTTGGATGAAACTGCACTAGAATCAAATTTCTAGAGCATCTTCATCCGACCGGTAAATCGCGAAAGCGATTCCGTCCGGTCGGATGATGCTCTGGCGCGGCTTCAGCCAGAGCCGATTGCGCTTTACATGCCGATCACCCGTTACCGCCTCAGGCTGCTTCTTCAGGCTGCTTCGGCAACCACTTCGGCGCCGCCACGCAGTTTCTTGAGTTCCATCAGCCCGCGGTTGAGTTCTGCGCCGAGGATGATGATGACGGCGGTGACCTGGAAGTAGATCAATGCAACCATGAGCTGCGATAAGCCCGCATAAAATCGCGTGTAGTCCGAGAAGTCGAGATATCGCGAATAGAGACCCGCCGAGGCGAGCCAGAGTACGACCGACAGCAATACGCCTGGCCAGACATCGCCCAGCGTACGTTTCCCAGACACCAGGAACAGATGGAACGCGGTCAGCTGTGCGCCAATCACGACGGCTGACAATCCGTAGCGGACCCCGACGTTGGCCCAGCTACTGTCGAGATAGATTTTGATCAGGTCTGGAACGAACTGGGGTTCGAATTTGGCGGCCACACTCGGGCCAACCACCACCGCCCATGTTATCACAAGCATCGAGATCGCCGACAGCAGCACGAGAAGCATCGAGAAAAGTACGCATACGACGTAGGGCCGCGTTTCTTTGACCCGATAAGCGCCATTGAGCGCTGCCCTGAGCGTTTCGATCGCGCTGGTGGCAAAGAACAGCGTGATCAACCCAGATAGCGTCAGCAAGTCGATGCGCGTCGTTCCCATGATACTGACGACTTCTGGCGCCAAAGCCTTGGCAACATCCTTGGGCAAGATCTGGAACAGCTGATCGACGGCTTGCGTCGCGATCGCCTCGCCGCCAAAGATCGACGCCAACGCACCGAGAAAGATGCAAAACGGAAACAGCGAGATCACGAACGAAAACGCGACGGCGCCAGCGAGCGTGAAGCCGCTGTGCTCGTAGGTTCGGTAGACGGCCTCCGCGAACGTGCGTACCCGAAAAGGTGCAACCGTATTTGGGATCATCGGACAACACTAGCCTGTGACAGTGGCCGTGACCATAGCGTCAGCAAGTTGGTCGAATTTTGGATCAGCGTACCTCGGATGTGCAACGGTTAGCCCTGACGCCAACGATATGCCAAGGCAATTGCGAAATGGCGATAACACGGCACGTCGATTTCTGGTTCGACTTCGCCTCCACGTACTCTTACCTGTCGGCCATGCGGATCGACGCGATGGCCCGGAAATACGGCGTTCTCGTGAGATGGAGTCCGTTCCTGCTCGGTCCGATCTTCAACGGACAGGGCTGGACGACGTCCCCGTTCAATCTCTACCCTGCCAAGGGCCGCTATATGCTTCGTGACATGGGGCGGATCGCAGCCGAACGGGGCCTTCCATTCCACATGCCAGATCCGTTCCCGCAACATAGCCTTCTCGCCGCTCGTACCGCCTTGGCCATTACCGACAACACCAGCCGGGCTGCCTTTGCCCATGCAGTATTTATCGCCCAATTTGCAGATCTGGCCGACATCTCGTCACGCGATGTGATCGCGCGCTGCCTCGTTGTCGCCTCGGTCGCCACCGATGACGTCCTTGCATTGGCTAATTCCGATGCCACGAAGCAAGCGTTGCGCGATGCAACTGCCACGGCCACGCGAATTGGAATTTTTGGCGCACCCACATTCGTCACTTCCGATGGCGAGCTCTATTGGGGCGACGATCGGCTTGAAGCGGCGTTGAGACACGCCGGTGGCTTAACGGCCGACGCGCGTTGACTCCACACGGCAACAGTGTGGTCCATATGAAACGGATTGCCGGTGTTCGTGCTGGAGCTGTGGCTGGCGAAGCAGCTACTGTCGGATACTGGAAACGGGCTACGCTGCCGAACCGGACGGGCGAGCCAGCGGTAATTAGTTGATTGTAAATTGGGAGAAGGCATGCCCAAGCGGCAGCGCGAGCCGGGTTCGAAAGCGACAACGGCGATCGTCGGCCTCGATGCGCCCGTCGAGGTCAGGCGGCATCCTACCGCTCGCCGGATGACGCTTCGGGTGTCCCGGACAAAAGGCACCGTGATCGTGACGATGCCGTTGCGCTGCAACGTCGATGATGCCGGCAGCTTCGTGAACCGCCATCTCGATTGGGTTCGCGACCGGCTGCACACGTTGCCCGAACTTGTGCCGTTCGCAGACGGTGCCAGACTGCCGATCCGCGGCGTGTTCCACCGGCTGGATTTTGCGGCTGACCGCAATCGGGCTGGCCCGCTTGTCGAGGTTCTTGCGGGGCCGACGATCGGAAGCGATCCTGTTTTGGTGATCAACGGCCGACCGGCAAGCGCCCCACGGCACTTGTCCCGCTGGCTGATAGAGCAGTCTCGCGTCGATCTGGTGCGGCAGGTCGGCGTCCATGCGCAGCGATTAGGCTTAGAGCCCAAGCGCATCGCCATCCGCGATCAGACCAGCCGCTGGGGTTCGTGTTCCACAACCCGAGTGCTGTCGTTCTCGTGGCGCTTGATTCTCGCTCCGCCGGATGTTCTCGATTATGTGGCTGCGCACGAGGTCGCGCACTTGGCCGAGATGAATCATGGTCCACGTTTTTGGGCGCTGGTCAAAAAGACGATGCCGGATATGGACGGCCCTCGGCGCTGGCTCACGTCATACGGTGCCGAGCTTCACCGTTATGGCCAAGGACGCGATTGACGGGTTCGTTTCAAGTTGAGCTGGCAACAACGTCGGTCACGCGAATCGGCAAAATCTCGCCCGAGATGATCCCGAAGCCGGCGGCCACGATCGGCGCGATCTGGACCGCATCGGCCTTAAACGATACCTCGACGCGTTCGCCGATGTGCTTGAAACTGCGCTCGCTCGACCAGAACCCGCCCGTGGACCAGCCCGAAATGACCGGGCGTACTGCGAAGTCGTGGTGGTTCAGCGACGCCAGACAAGATCGTATGGCCGGGACTTGCGTCCGCATCACCGTCACAGCGATCTGCTTTTTTTCACCGGCTTGCATCGTACTGCTCCGCGCACGTCTCGAAATGGGACGCGTGTCAGCGATCCCGGCACCTTACCGTGTTGTTTTGCAAGGCTCGTGCTGTTGCCGTGCGACGCCGAAAGCTTATGCAATCGACGGGTTCGCGGCTGGGGCGAACGCAACGGCGCAGCATCAACGAAACAACGGCAACCGGTCTGCGGTTCCGTGTGCGGATTGAAATTTTTAGGCGAACCGCGCCCTACGAGCGAAGCCGTTCAAGGAGCTCGCCAAGGTCCTCGGCCCATTCGTCACCTTCGCCTTCCTCGTCGGCCGAGTCCTTCAATTCAGAATTGCGCAAAATGCGCTGGACGGCCTTGCGAGCCGCTGAGGCCAGCTTGGCTGAGTTGATGGCATCCTCATGCGTCTCGAGGGCCGCATGGATCGCCTTTGGCACACGCGATGGATCGGCATCGCGCGCGGCGGCGACCAATTCGGCCGCAGCCAGAGCGAAAGCCGCGTCGGCTGCTTCGACGTAATCGTCGGGCTCGAGATCGGTGACCGTCGCCAAGGCGGCTTCGATCGTTGTCACACCATCGGTCTCGAACCCCGCCAGCCAGTCGCTGACGTCATCGTACTGAAAAGCTGCGCTGGCCATGATATTCCTCTGCATGCATCCGCCAATAGCCTTTCGGCTGTCGTGCGTGTTCGAGCATGGTTCGCGTTGCGACGAGATCAGTTGAGACATGCCGCCGAGACAGATCGTTGGGATCTGGCAATAGCGGGAAGCGCAGGTATCTTGCGCGCCGCGCCGCGTCAACACCGGTCATGTGTATGACATGTCAGATGTGTCGAACGTGCCGCGGCTGTCAGTCTGAACGCTCGATCAGCCAAACATCGCCTTCGACGCCTCGCGGGCGTCCTCGATGGTGCGCAGGCCGGTGACCGGAGCTGACACCAGCGCTGCCATATTGCCGGGCTTATGCTGGTTTCGCATCATCTGCATGTGAGCCTTGGGGATCTGCTGCCAGCTGTAGACCTCTGACATGCAGGGGTCGATGCGGCGCTCGACGACCAGACGGTTGGCTAGGCTCGCCTGCAGCAAGTTGGCGAAGTGCGATCCCTGCAAGCGCTTCTGGTGCATCCACAGATAGCGAGCATCGAGGGTCAGGTTGAACCCAGTGGTGCCGGCGCAAATCACGATCATGCCGCCGCGCTTCACGACGAACACTGAGACCGGGATGGTCGCTTCGCCGGGGTGTTCGAAGACGAAATCGACGTTGTTGCCCTTGCCCGTATGCTCCCAGATGGCGGCACCGAACTTGCGGGCTTCTTTGAACCACTCGGCGTACTCGGGCGTGCCGACCTTGGGCATCTGACCCCAACAGTTGAAGTCTTTACGATTCAAGACGCCCTTGGCGCCGAGCTGCCGGACGAAATCGATCTTGTCCTCGTCGGAGACGACGCCGATGGCATTCGCGCCGGTCGTTGCGCAAAGCTGCGTCGCCATCGACCCGATGCCGCCCGAAGCGCCCCAGACCAGCACGTTGTGGCCGGGCCGCAAAACGTGGGGACGGTGGCCGAACAGCATCCGGTATGCGGTGGCGAGCACCAGGGTGTAGCAGGCGCTCTCTTCCCAGGTGAGGTGCTTTGGTCGCTCCAACAGTTGGCGATCTTGAACGCGGCAGAATTGCGCGAACGAACCGTCCGGCGTCTCGTAGCCCCAGATGCGCTGCGATGGCGAAAACATCGGGTCGCCGCCGTTGCATTCCTCGTCGTCGCCGTCGTCCTGGTTGCAATGAATGACGACCTCGTCGCCGACTTTCCAGCGCTTCACCTTCGACCCGACAGCCCAGACGATGCCCGACGCGTCGGAGCCGGCCACGTGGAATGGCTGCTTGTGTCCGTCGAACGGGCTGATCGGCTTGCCGAGGGCGGCCCAGACGCCGTTGTAGTTGACACCGGCCGCCATCACCAGGACGAGCACTTCGTGGCTGTCGAGTTCCCAGGTTGGCACAACCTCGACCTGCATCGCGGTATCGGGATCGCCATGGCGCTCTTTACGGATCGCCCACGCGTACATCTTCGAGGGAACATGCCCGAGCGGAGGGATCTCGCCGATCTCGTACAGATCTTTTGTCGCCTCGATAATTGCAGGTGCAGCAAGGGTATCGGCTGATTTCACGGCGGGGCTCGGCATCGGCAGCGTCTCCAGGCCAGGGCAAGTGTCATGGTATCGCGCCACGATAGCGCAATCATTGCAAGTTGGAAATGCAGCCGAACCGGCACCGATCAGCGGATGCGGCGGTTCGGCGCGGCAGCTTTGGGGCGCTAGGCCTTCTCGGGTTTGCCATCCGAGAGTGTGCCGCGGAGTTCGGCCCGGTTTTCCGACCTCTCTAGCGTCGCTTCGTTGAGAACGGCGAGGAGCGGGGTCAGGCCCTCTTCGTCGACGAGGCGGAAGATTTCGACGTCGGCCTGGGCGTGCGGCGTCCAGCCGGCGATGTCGAGTGCGCGCTGGGCTTTCGACAACAGGCCATGGTTGCGGATGCGTTTGCCGGGTTGGGCGGTGATCGGCACCTCGTCGGATGCGACGGTGCCGCCATTTCCGCCGCGATTCAGAACGCGATCGATCATGCCGCGCGGGGCGGAGACGGGTTGGGCATCCTTCGACTGATAGATCGATAGATCCGAGTAGCTGTAGCGCTGTTCTTCGCGGCCAAACTGCTGGAGTTCCTTGTCGGTCAGCGCACGCACCAGCTTGAGGTCGTCGAACACGCCAGCAAGCTGGTTCATGGCGAGCGCCCGCAGTTCTTCCTTGCGGCTGTCCTCGCCGTCTTTCTTGGCGCTGTAGAGGTTCGGGATAACGAAATAACTCGAGCCGTTGTGATGTATGAAATGTTGCCTGACCCATTCTATATCGGCATCGGGGGCCCTCGCGATCGCCGTTTGAATGGCCGCCTCGATCTGCCGGACCACGGGACCCGTGGCGACGTGCAGCCGCGACTGGGTACCCGCCAGCGCGTCGCGACGAACTGGGGCCGACGATGGCGGGTCGAGCAAGGCCAGCACGAATAACCCCAGGTCGATCCCGATGGTGGCGAGAAGCGCGATCACGTCGCGGCCGGTAATCGGGTCGCCGGTTGTCGTGGTGCTTGTTTTTCCGGTGAAGGCCCAAGTCACCGTGCTGTACATATACGAGCCCATGTTCGACCACAGGTTCTTGACCGCGTTGGCGACACCTGCGGGGCCTTCGTTGAACGCGGCTTCGCGCAGTACGATCGCCGCCGGGACGGCTGACTGCTCGGCTGCCTGCCGGAGGCGCTGGGCGAGCGTCGGGTCATAGCAAGCGAACCCGGGCTGGCCGGGCGGGACCGACACGCTGTCAGCCAGCGCGCGCATTTCGGATGCGGTTGATTTTCCAAGCTCGTTCGAGCGCTGGGCGATGGCTCGGGCCGAGCCACGGACTTGCGAGGACACCTGCTCGAACTTTTTCTGGCGTTCGTCGGGCGTGTCGCCTTCGATTGCCGCGCCGGCTTTTTTCAGGACTTCGAGTTCGGCGTTGACGGGGCCCAGCCAGGAATTCACGATCGTTTCGCGCAACGACCCGACGCTGTCGCGCGTCGATCGGCGGGCATTGTAAAGCGGGCCGCGACCGGCTCCCGACGATACGCCGCAACTGCCGCCGCTCGCTTCCTCGCGCTGCATCTGGCTTTCCGACCAGGACACGAAGCTGTCGACCTGGGCCTTGACGGCGTCGAGGCGGGCGGAAATCGATCCGGTGGCCGTGCGGGCGTCCTCTTGAAGGGCGCTCATCGAATAGCGGGTCGCTTCCTCGCCGGCAATCAGGCTCCACCAGAAGCCGTAGCCGAACCCGATCGACCAGAGAGCCAGAAATATGTAAAGCGGCCATGTCACCAGCCGTTCGACAAGGCTTCGGCCTTTGCCGATCGCCTCGCGCAGGGCGAGCCACATCAGGAATGTCAGCGCGATCGTGATGAAGACAACGAGCGAATGGTGGGAGACGGAGAAGCCCTCGGAAACCTGGGTCCCCTTGGCGCTCGACTGGGATGCGCCGACGATGAAGTCGTTCATGCCGCTCCAGGTGGCGAACCCGGAAATAATCAGGAGCATGATCGAGGCGAGCGCAATCAGCGCATTGCGGCCGAACAGGTAGTCGATCGTCCGGCCAATGTTCGACATTGCCGTTCCGCGCGTTTCAGCCATGACGCCTTCGACCCCATCTCAACCCTAGCCATGCTTGGAGCCTAGCAGCGGATGAGACGGGTGGGCAATCGCAGCCGAGATTTTCGGCGACGTTGGTCCGACAGCTGTTGTGTCAAGGTTGCGCCACCAAGCGTGCGCGCGGCTATTTGGGAGCGCGTTTGGCGAGTATGCGCTGCAGGGTGCGGCGGTGCATGTTGAGCCGGCGGGCGGTCTCGGAGACGTTTCGGTTGCACAACTCGTAGACGCGCTGAATGTGTTCCCAGCGAACGCGGTCGGCCGACATCGGGTTTTCCGGCGGCGGGGCCTTGCTGTCGGTCGGTGCCAACAGGCTGTCTGTGATGTCGTCGGCGTCGGCGGGCTTGGCCAGATAATCGACCGCGCCGAGTTTCACCGCTGATACGGCGGTTGCGATGTTGCCGTAGCCGGTCAACACGATTGCTCGGGCGTCGGGGCGGACTTTGTTGAGCTCGGCGATGACGTCGAGGCCGTTGCCGTCTTCAAGCCGCATGTCGACGACGGCGAAGGCTGGCGCTTTCTCGCGGATCAGGTCGATGCCCTCGCTGACCGAATGGGCGAAGCGGACCTCGAAGCCGCGCGTTTCCATCGCGCGAACCAGCCGCTGCAGAAACGCGCGGTCGTCGTCGACGCAGATGAGCGAGCGGTCTTCCGGCAATTCGTCTTGCCGGAACGAAAGATCTTCGGTGGTCACTTCGGGCACTCCTCGAACGGACAGTGTGACTGTAATGTGGCATGTTCGCACGCCAATGTCAGCTTGTTGCTTGGATACGTGCCGACGGCCAGCCTGGACGGTTAACGTTTACGCGGTCTCGGGCGTGCGATTGGCGCCGGGCAAAAAAGTGCGGCCTTCGGGGGGGGCGTCGAACGCCGAGCGGGGCCAGATGATGCGGACCACCGCGCCACGTTTGGGGGCTTCGCGATTGGCCAGTTGTACCAACGCGCCCGAACGCTCGAGCAACGTGTTGGCGATAAAGAAGCCGAGGCCGAGGCCATTGCTGTCGCGATCACCCATCCGGCCACCGCTGATGCGCGTGGTGACGTAGGGTTCACCAAGGGTGTCGATCAGGTCGACAGGGAAGCCTGGACCATCGTCAATCACAGCGATTTCGACGGTTTTTTCGTTCCATTCGGCGCGGATTTCGACCCGTTCAAGGGCAAAGTCGATGGCGTTTTCGATGATGTTACCAAGGCCGTAAATGACACCCGGGCTACGCAGACCGACGGGTTCATGGGACGCCATTGAGCTTACTGGCCCGCTCCCGCCCGACCATTTCGGGCCGGCGTGGATCGAAATCGCCGTGCCGTGGTTGCGGTAGGGGTTGGCAGCCTCGTCGATCATCTCGCGGACGGTGAGATGGCCGTGCAGCGGGTCCTGCTCAGAGGGGCGGCGCGTCAGCTTCTGGAGAATTTCGCGACAGCGAAGCGCTTGCGAGCGCAGCAGTTCGAGGTCTTCTTTAATGGCGCCCGACACCGTCGGGTCGCGTTCAAGTTCTTTTGCGACCAAGACAATGGTCGACAGCGGCGTGCCGAGTTCATGGGCGGCGGCGGCGGCAAGGCCGTCGAGCGCGTGGAGTTTCTGCTCACGGGCGAGAACCATATCGGTGGCAGCCAGTGCTGCCGACATCTGGCGGCTCTCCCGCGCCAAGCGCCAGGCGTAAAGCGACATGAACAGGAGCGAGGCGGCGACGGCCGCCAGCATGCCGTTCTGGTAAAGCTGTGGCAGATCGAGCCGGAGACCGGGGTACCACGGTAGCGGGTAATGTGTGGCGTGGAGGGCGAGTATTGCGAGTACTGTCAGCGCGCCGAGCAGCAACGTATGACGGGCAGGAAGTGAGCCGGCGGAGACGGTCACCGGCACGATGATCAGCATCGAGAATGGGTTCTGCATCCCCCCGGTCAGATACAACAGGGCTGACAACTGCGCGAGGTCGTAGGCCAGCATCACCGTCAGCCACCGGCTCGAGAGGCGGTGGCGCGCGGAAAAACGCAAAGCCAGAAACACGTTCAGCCAAGCCGATATCGCGATGAAAGCGAGACACGGGCCGAGAGGTAGCGGAAATTGGAACCAAAGGGCGACGACGGTCACGGTGATCAGCTGACCGAGGACCGCTATCCAGCGTAGGCGTACGGTGGTGACGAGCCGGAGGCGGCTATCGGTGCCAGCAGCGGATGCGAATTTTTGGGCCTGCGGCTTCAAGGGACGGGTCTCCGGCGGTCGGCAGTCCTATATGACACAAGTTGAAATCATCATTCCAGGCGCGGTGCCATGTACGTCAAGTTGATCATTGTTTCGATTGTCAGTGTGATCGTCGGCGGGTTTCTCGCCGCGTCGATGCTGAGCCGCATGGGCGGGGTCGGTGGCGTGCCGTCTGCGGGCCCCGTTGCCGGCACATCGGGGACGATCGCGACGACGGGTAAGGCGCTCGTCGGTGGCCCGTTCACGCTGACCGACCATACCGGAAAACGCGTTACCGAGAAGGACTTTCTCGGGCGCAACTTGCTGGTGTTCTTTGGTTTTACGTATTGTCCCGATATCTGTCCGTCAGGTCTCTCCGTGCTGACAGCCGCGCTCGACCAGCTCGGGTCTGCGGCGGACACCGTGACGCCGGTGTTTGTCACGATCGACCCGGAGCGGGACACGCCCGAAAAAATGGCCGAATATATCAAGAGTTTTCATCCCCGCTTGGTTGGACTGACCGGGTCGAAAGAGGATATCGCGGCAGCGGTTAAGGCCTACCGGGTTTACGCTAAGAAGGTGCCCGACGATCGCAATCCGAAATCGTACACGATGGACCACAGTTCGATTGCCTATTTGATGGGGACCGACGGCCAATTCCGGGCGTTTTTTCCGGACCTGACAAAGCCGGACCCGTTGGCGGCCGAAATCCGCAAGGCGCTCGCATCGAAATCGTAATTCGCGTTGCGCGCTCGATCAGTGGGAGGGTGCGGGTGGGCGACCGGCGAGTGTCAAAGCGGCAGCAGCGATGCACCCAGCCGTAATGCCTGCGGTCAAGTCTATGGCCAACGTGACCCCGAATGTGATCAGCAGAACGGCTGCCGACGGGGCATGGCGCAACAGGCGGGCAAATTCGTCCCGCTCCACCATGTTCCAGCACACGACAACCAGCACTGCGGCAAGCGCGGCGAGTGGAATGAACCCCGCGAGCGGTGCGGCTATCACGATGAAGCCGAGCAGAAAGACGGAATGCAGCATTCCAGCAATCGGGGTCTGCGCTCCGGCGCGGATGTTTGTGGCCGTGCGCGCAATGGTGCCGGTTACGCTGATGCCGCCAAAGAGGGCGGTTGCGACGTTGGCAATGCCTTGGGCGACCAATTCCATGTTGTAGCGATGCTTGCGGCCCGTCATGCCGTCGGCAATCTGCGCCGACAGCAGGCTTTCAATACCGCCAAGCAACGTGAATGACAGCGCCGTTGGGAGCAGTTGGACGACGCGCGACCAGGATAGGTCTGGAATCTGCGGAAGTGGGATGCCGCTCGGCAATCCACCGAAACGCGTTGCAATCGTTTCAACCGGCAAATGTGCAAGCGCGGAAACAACCGAGGCGAGGGCCACGGCGATAAGCATGCCGGGCCAATCGGGTCGGAAACGACGCAGAGCAAATATCATCGCAATCGAAGCGAGGCCCAAAGTAAGGGCGGGCAAATTGGTAGACGGCAGTGCGTTGGCTAAAGCGATGAGCTTTGGAATAATGTCTCCAGGCTCCACGCCGGGCAGGGTAAGCCCGGCAAGGTCGCGCAGTTGGCTGGCAAATATCGTTACGGCTATCCCGCTGGTAAATCCAACAGCGACGGCATGGGGAATATATCGAATAACGGCGCCAAGACCGGACAGGCCGAGCAGCGTCAGAAATAGGCCGGACAGCAAGACGGCGATCAAAAGTCCATCGATGCCAAACTGGGTCACGGTCGCGGCCACGAGAACGATAAAAGCCCCGGCCGGGCCACCGACCTGAAAACGGCTGCCGCCCAGGGCCGAGACCAGAAAGCCGCCGATGATGGCGGCGTACAGGCCGCGCTCCGGCGGCACGCCAGACGCGACCCCGATCGCCATCGAAAGCGGCAGAGCCACGATGGCTACCGTCAGTCCCGCGAGCGCATCCTTTCGCAGAGTGGAGAGGCGGTAACCTTCGGTCAAAACCGACAGTAATTTGGGCCAATAGACGTGCGCCGTCGATGAGCCGTCAGCCATTGTCGTTGTTCCGATCGTATGGTGCGCTGACAGGTCAGACTAGAAGTTCGAGATCTTTTTCATATGCCGGGCAGCCGTAGCTCTCGCCCGAGCTTCCGGCCGGCGGTTGGGGCCGCCGCCGTTCACCAGAGTTATTTGATGATGGCGGCTCGACCCATACACCCGGTGGTCCAGCTCCCGGTGGTCCGGCATCAGGTCGGCTAGGCGGGTCAGAGCGATCGGGTGACGGCCAAGCTTGTCCCGGATTGGGCGGGGATATCTGCGCCGAGGCGTCAATGGAGGCGGTGACGATCGCGGCTATGGCCACTGCAACGGCGGCAATGCGCGGCCGGGCTGCGACGGGTGGCTGGGCGGTGATACGGGGCAAAGGCCAAATGAATTGTCGCGGCATGGAAAAGCGTCTCCTGATCGGACGCGCGCACGGGCGCTCATGATCAGACCTTAACACCCATTTTGTCGGTTGGCCCATTCTGCCGATGCTAGCGCCTGGTATCGCGACGGCTAACGCGTTGGGTTGCCGTGTCGAATAATCGCCCGTCTTTCCCGCCGGGCGCTGTGACAGATCATCCGTCATGGCCGGCGGAAAACGGCGCTGGCTTCGATCTTGCTATCCGATTGCTTCAGATACCAATTGTTCACGATAAGCGGAGGCAAGATGGCGACGAATACGCGGGCAACCATCGCACGGCCCAATACACCCGACCCCACACCAACGCCACGCGATGTCGATGCGATGGCGGCGGTTCTGGAGGCCAAGCATGGCGCGCATGCTGCTGAAGTAGCTGACTTTTTCTCCAATTGGTACGACGACCGTGGAGATGCCGGCCGCAGCTGGGCTTGGGCTGGCGTGGCTGACAAAGTGCGAATGCGCGAGCAGGAGCGACTTGGTGAATCCCACATTTTTTGACGCACCGTCCCTAATTGGATCATCGAGTTCATGTCCGCCGCACAATTGAAGGCAGATGGCGCGCTGGCTGGCTCCGCCATTGCGACTGACGCACGCGTCGACCGTGGCTTTGCGCGTCGCGATGCCGTGTCGGCGTTCGCAATTCGCTGCGCGTCGGCGGCGTTACTGTACATCACGCAGGTTGCCTTGGCCCGATGGATGGGGGCTAACGAGTACGGCGTATATGTGTCGGTCTGGACCGCCATCATGATCGTCGGCGGTATGGCAACGCTTGGTCTCAACCTCGGCGTGATGCGTTTGGTTCCGGTGCATCAGGAGGGCGGCGATCCCGACGGGCTGCGCGGTCTCGTCGTCGGCAGCCGCGCAATGGCCGCTGGCCTCGGCCTCATGGTGGCACTGGCCGGAAGCCACGTGTTATGGCTGATCCCTATGTCGGCCGACCATCGTGCGGCTGCAGCGATCATGCTTCTGTGCCTGCCATTTTATGCGATCTCCGACATGCAAGACGGCCTCGGCCGAGGCCATGGGTGGATCGCGCCTGGCTTGGTGCCGCCTTATATCTTTCGGCCGAATTTGCTCATCGCGGGTATGGCGGCGGCGTGGGCTACGGGGCTGGAGATGACGGCTTCGACCGCAGCGGCGGTCATCGTTTGGGCCGTGGCGGCTGCCGCTGTCCTGCAAGCGGCGTGGCTCCATCGCCTGTTCACGGCGTCGCATGGAGCGGGACCACGACGGTACGCGCCTCGGGCATGGATTGCGTCCTCGCTGCCGCTACTTGGTATAGCGGGCGCCGAATTGGCGCTTCAGAACACCGATGTGATGGTGCTGTCGCGGTATGCCACGCCAGCCGAGGTTGCCATGTATTTCGCAGCAGCCAAGACAATGGCGCTGATGATGTTCGTTCACTATGCGGTCGGTAGCGCAATGGCCAGCCGGTTTGCCGGGCTCCACGAACGAGCCGACGCGGCTGGTCTGCAGGCGGTGGTTCGCGATGCCGTGCGCTGGACGTTCTGGCCGTCTGTTGCGGTCGCCGTTGCGATCCTGGCCGTTGGACGGCCGGTGTTGTCCCTATTCGGTCCAGGATTTGCCGATGGGTATCCGATCATGGCGATCTTGGTCGGGGGGTTTCTGGCGCGCTCGGCCATGGGACCGGCCGAAGTCTTGCTCAACATGATGGGCAAGCAGCGCACTTGTGCGGTTATCATGCTCGCGGGAGCTGCGGTCAGCCTTGGGCTCAACCTATTGCTGGTGCCGGCTTACGGCGGTACCGGGGCCGCCATTGCAACAGCCATCGCTCTAGCGACTGTCGGGTTGCTCAACGGATGGATCGTCGAGCGTCATCTTGGGCTGCGGGTTGCCATCTGGCGCAACGCGCGGTGTAATACACCGCGCCGGTCACGGGTGTTGCGACGGCGTTCTGCGTCGACGCGCGAGGCTTGTTCCTAACCCGCAATGGCTCTACAGCGTGCGGGCTCTAGAAGAGCGATCAGGTTCGTTCAGGACTGGTGCGCCGACGGATTGCCCAGTTGCAAAACAACACCCGCACTTCAAGTACCGGCTTCATCTGGGACCCATGCGACGTGCGATATCTCTCGACCCGGGGACAGGCTCCCATACTCGGCTTTGACGACGTGTTGCTCGCAGGTCTTGCCCGCGACGGCGGTCTATACTTGCCCGAGAGTTGGCCGCACTTGAGTGTGGATATGATCGCCGACTTCGCGGGGCGTCCGTTCCACGAGGTCGCGGTCGAGGTCATCGCGCCGTTCACTGGCGACACGATAACTCGCCCTGAGCTTCTGGCGATGGCGCGCAGCGCGTACGCGGGTTTCGGCCACCCCGCGACAACGCCGCTGGTGCAGATCGGTCCAAGCCGTTTCGTCCTCGAGCTGTTTCACGGCCCGACGCTGGCGTTCAAGGACGTCGCGATGCAGCTGCTCGCGCGCATGATGGACCACGTTCTCGAAAAGCGTGGTCGACGGGCGACGATCGTCGGCGCAACCTCGGGCGATACGGGCGGAGCGGCGATCGAGGCTTTCCGCGGCTCGAAACGGGTCGATGTCGTGATCCTGTTTCCCGACGGGCGGGTGTCGGACGTTCAGCGGCGCATGATGACGACGCCCACGGAAGGCAACGTTCACGCCGTGGCGATCGAGGGAACGTTCGACGATTGTCAGGCGTTGGTGAAAGGCATGTTCAACGATCACGCCTTTCGCGACCGGGTCGGTTTGTCGGGCATCAACTCGATCAACTGGGGCCGCATCGTCGCGCAAATCACGTATTATTTTGTTGCCGCAGCGGCGCTCGGTGCTCCGAGGCGCGCGATGTCCTTCGTCGTGCCGACGGGCAACTTCGGCGACATTTTCGCTGGCTACGCCGCAAAGCGGATGGGCTTGCCGATCGAGCGGCTGGTGATTGCATCCAACGCCAACGACATTCTTCCCCGCACGCTCGAAACTGGTGTCTACGAGACGCGTCCAGTGGCCCAGACCAGCGCGCCGTCGATGGACATCGGCGTCTCGTCGAACTTCGAGCGCTACCTGTTCGAAGCCTCGGACCGGGATGCTGACTTTGTGCGCACGGCGATGGGTAGCCTCGCGCAATCTGGCCGTTTCGATCTCGGCGCAGCCGCGCATGGCCAAATGCGGGCAGATTTCGGCGCAACACGGGCGAGCGAGGCCGACATCGCTGATGCCACGCGCCAGCTTCTCGATACGGCGCAATATCTCGTTTGCCCCCACACGGCGTGCGCGTTCGGCCAGCCATCTTCGGCGTCGGCTCGGTCGTCCAACGCGTCCATACCAGAGATCATTTTGGCGACCGCCAGTCCGGCTAAATTCCCCGAGGCGCTCGAAGCGACCACGGGGTTGCAACCGGGCCTGCCGCCCCGGCTTTCGCGGTTGATGAGCGATCCAGAACGCTACGAACGCGTTCACAATGATCTTGCAGCTGTCGAACGTCATGTCGAAGCCTGTGCAGCGGCATCGCTTACCAGCGGTGCCCACCCCAACACGATTTCGAGAAGTGGAACGGCATGAGCCTCGCGGACCTGTCCCAAGTTACGACGCTGGCGAACGGCGTGCGGGTCGTGACGGCCCACATGCCGCATGTGGCGACAACCTCGCTCGGTGTGTGGGTCGGTGTTGGCGCGCGACACGAGTCGCTCGGGCAATCTGGGATTTCGCACCTTCTCGAACACATGGCGTTCAAGGGCACGACCGCCAGAACAGCGCGCCAGATCGCCGAGGAGATCGAGGCGGCCGGCGGCGAAATCAACGCTGCGACTTCGCTGGAGCAGACCGCCTACTACGCACGGATCCTGGGCGGAGACGAGCGGCTGGCGCTCGACATTCTGGCCGATATTCTGCTGAATTCGGCGTTCGACCCGAACGAGCTCGAGCGCGAGCGCGACGTGATTTTGCAGGAGATCGCGGCAACGCAAGATAGCCCGGACGAGATCGCCTACGATCTCATCCAGGATGCGGCTTTTCCCGGCCAAGCGCTCGGGCGACCCATTCTCGGCACGAAGTCGAGCGTCGAGGCGGCAACCGCCGATGATCTGCGGGCGTTCCTCGCCCGTCATTACCGCCCCTCGGCAATGATCATCTCGGCTGCAGGGGCAGCTCTACACTCCGACATCGTGCGCCACGCTGAAGCCCTATTCGGAGCGCTCCGTGAACCGGCTGAAGAGGGCGTTTCGATCGGCGACGCGGCTGCCCGCTATGTCGGCGGCGTGAGGTCGTCGCAAAAGTCGTTCGAGCAGAGCCACGTTTTGATCGGGTTTGAAGCGCCACCCTATGGCCGCCCCGACTCGTTCACGGCGCAGGTCCTGTCCGGGTTGCTGGGCGGGGGGATGTCATCGAGACTGTTTCAGGAAGTACGGGAGAAGCGGGGGCTGTGCTACTCGATTTATTCGTCGGCCTGGGGCCTGGAGGATAGCGGCATGTTTCAGATCCATGCAGCGTCGGCACCGTCATCGGTCCGCGAACTGGTCGATGTCGTGGCGGCCGAGTTGGCCGAACTCGCGGCGATCGGCCCGCAACAAAACGAGGTCGACCGCGCCAAGGCCCAACTGAAAGCCGGGCTTCTGATGAGCCTGGAAAGCTCAGGCGCGCGTGCGGAGCAGATGGCGCGCCATCTGCTGGCGTATGGCCGGGTCCTGACGCCGACGGAGCTTGTCACTTCCGTCGATGCCGTGGACAGTGACCGCGTTCGCGACCTTGCTCGCGATATGATCGGGCGGCCACCATCGACGGTGATCGTTGGGTCGGGCAAAAAGAGTTCTGCGGATGCCGCAGCAGCACACGCTGTCGTCACCGGACTGTCGAACCGACCGGCGGCTGATGTGGGTGCGGCGGCCAGAATATGATTGCTCGGTCGAGCTGAAGAGGATTGGCCGCAGACATGGTATTCCTTCTCGGCACGATGGTGACTGAAGATTACGTGGTGCGCGCGGCGTCTGTGGCACTCCGTCCGCTCGCGACAGCGGACTATCCGGCCTGGGCCCGGTTGCGCGGATCAAGCCGGGACGAGTTGGTACCGTTCGAGCCGAAGTGGGGCGACCACGAACTCTCTCGCGCCGCGTTCCGCCTGAGGGTCAAAACACGCCAGCGGGACGCTTCCGAAGATCTTGGCTACGCGTTCGGCATTTTCCTGTCTCCCGACCACGAGCTGACGGGTGGAATTTCGCTGTCTGGCGTTCGACGCGGCGTGACTCAGTCGGCAGAACTTGGCTATTGGATGGGTACGAAATTTACCGGCGCTGGTCTGATGACCGAGGCCGTCGGAGCCGTTGTGCGGTATGCTTTCGGCCAGCTCAAACTGCATCGCATCGAAGCTGCGACCTTGCCGCATAATGTTGCGTCGATCCGGGTGCTTGAAAACAACGGCTTCCAGCGTGAAGGGCTCGCCCGCAGCTATCTAGAGATCAATGGTGCTTGGCGCGACCACATCCGTTTTGGTTTGATCGAAAGCGACATTCGCGCGATGACGACGTCTCATTTCGCTGGCGGCCGGAGTTAGCGCAATGGCGGTTTCAAGAGATCAAAAACCGAGGCGTTACCGGTCGATCGACGTCCGTCGCTGGCTAGCTGCCTGCGTTTCCCAGACACTATGTGCGGCGTTGATAATGTTGGCGAGCACGCTGGCAATCGCTGGCGTAATCGCGTTCGTGGCAACACCGGCGCACGCTCTCAAAGCCATCTCGGTCGCACCTGACCAAGACCGCATCGAAGTCACGTCGCTTGGCGAACTGCTCGACAACCGTGGTGACAGCCGTCAAATCGAAACTGCTGCGGATGCTGGCATCGTGGCTGGCCGCATGACCGTGCGGGCCAGCGTGCCTGGAAGCAATCCGACGTGGCTTGCCTTCGCGCTGACCAACCCGACCGACAAACCGATCGAACGCTGGTTGACGGCCGAGCGTTACACGATGTTCGGGTCTGGCGCGGTGTGGCCTGATCTCGACGCACGGCGCGTCGAGGCGCTAACGCCGTCGCTCGGTTTTGTGCCCGAACGGATCAAGAGCGACCGGGCCGACATCTTCCGCCTGACCGTCGAGCCCGGTCAGACCATCACCTATGTCGCCGAGTTGACGGGACAACGGTTCGCGCGGGTCTATTTGTGGAAGCCGCTCGACTATGAATTCAAGGCGCGCGATCGCCAGCTGTTCAACGGCGTGCTTCTGGGCCTGACCGGCTTGTTGGCGATCTTTCTGACCGCCGTGTTCGCTGCCAACCACAAGGCCATTTTTCCAAGTGCGGCGCTCGTCGCGTGGTGCGTTCTGGCGTTTCTGACGGTCGACTTTGGCTTCTTTCACAAGCTGTTCCAGCTCAAGGTCGACGACTACGCCGTCTATCGCGCGGCGACCGAGGCAGCGGTTGCCGGATCGCTCTTGATATTCCTCAACACGTTCCTTCGTCTTCACCGCGCGCCGAGCCTCATTCGCATGCTGCTCGGATTGTGGGTCGCGGGGCAACTCGCACTGATCGCCGTCGCGGTGATCGACCCGCGTCTCGCATCGACGTTCGCGCGGGTCTCGTTCGTCGCGGTCGGCGGTATCGGCGCACTGGCTGTCAGCATACTTGCCCTGCGCGGGGAGGACCGCGCTCTGTCCCTGGTGCCGACCTGGATGCTGCTCCTGGTCTGGGTGCTGGCCGCGAGCATGATCCTGACCGGCCGCCTGTCGACCGAGATCGCGGCTTCCGGGCTGATTGCCGGGCTGGTTCTGATCGTGGTTTTGATCGGGTTCACCGTGACCCAGTTCGCGTTCCGCTCGCTGGAGCCGGCCTACACCACAGGTCTCGGATCAAACGACCAGCAGATGTCCGCGCTCGCCATCGAGGCGTCTGGTGCTGGGCTCTTCGAGTGGGGCGTGGCCCGTAACGAGGTGAAGCTGTCGCCGATGGTCGACAACGTGCTGGGCCTCGCGGCGGGGACCCTTTCGACCAAGGTGCCTGAGTTTTTGAAATACGTGCACGAGGCAGACCGCGAGCGTCTGCGGCTGGCGTTGGGCGCCGTTCAAGGCAAGCAGGGAGGCGCGTTGTCGTCGGAGTTCCGGCTCCGCCATGCCGACAACAGCACCCGCTGGTTCGAGGTCGAGGCGGCCGGGCTGCCCGGAGCCGATCCACGGGCGAACCGGTTCGTCGGCCTCGTTCGGGACATCACCGAGACCAAGCGTTCGCACGAGCGGCTGATCCACGATGCCGTATATTGTAGCCTGACCGGCATCCCCAACCGCGCGTTGTTCCTCGATCGCTTAAGGCACGCGATGGAGCGCGCCCGCACCGACGAGCGGCTGCGTCCCGCCGTTGTCCTAATCGATCTCGACCGGTTCAAGTCGGTCAACTCGCTCCACGGCATGCCGCTTGGCGACAGCCTTCTACTGACGATCGCGCGCCGGTTAGAGCACCATGTGTCGCGCAAGGACATGCTGGCGCGCATCGGGAGCGACAAGTTCGCGATTTTGTTCGAGGATGAACGGCAACCTCAGGAGTTCGCCCGCGAGGCCGAGCAGATCCGCCGCGCAATCCGCGCACCGATACGCATCAATGCGCAAGACATTGTGGTGACGGGGTCGCTCGGCATCGCGATCTTCGACGGCACGGAGGATGGCGACGACGGCCTCCTCGAGGCCGCAGAAATCGCCGTGTCGCGGGCCAAGCAAGCTGGCGTCGACCGGATCGAGATTTTCCGGCCCGATATGCGTGGTCAGCCAGCGCCGAGCGCCAAGCTCGCGATGGACATCGAGCGCGCGCTGGAAAAGGGCCAGATCAAGCTTCTTTACCAGCCGATCATCTATCTGCCGACCGAGGAGCTTGCCGGGTTCGAGGCGAGTGTGCGGTTCGATCACCCCGAACTCGGGTCGATCGATCCAACGGCTGTGGAACTGTCGGTCGGCGACTTGGTCAACCGCATTTGGACGCAAATGCTGAACCGCGCGGCCAAGGATGCTGCCCGCTGGCAGGCCGAACTTCCGCGTACGGAGCGGCCGCTGTTCGTCAGTTTCAACGTCGGGCATCAGTGCTTGTTCAAACCGGAACTCGGTCGTGAGGTCCGGCGCATCCTCGACCACGGCGTATTGCCCAAGGGATCGCTGCGGCTTGAAATCGCCGAAGCGCTGGTGATGGATAATCCCGAGCAGTCCTCGCAAATACTCGAGATGCTCGATGGGGTCGGAACAGAGCTGACGCTCGACGGCTTCGGCGCGGGGTATACCGGCCTCGCCTACCTGTCTCAGATGCCGTTCGACACCGTCAAGCTCGACCGCGATCTGGTGCAGGCGGCCGAAGGTGGTGAGACGGCGGTCGCTCCAGCAGTTCGGTCGCTCGTCGCGATGTCGCTCGAGCTCGGCAAGAAAGTCGTTGCTGACGGCGTCGAGGACCCCGAAGCGGTCGCCTTCCTGCGCGGCATCGGCTGCGTCTTTGCGCAAGGGTTTTATTACGGCGATCCCATGCCGGACAAGGACGTGCATCAGTTGCTCAAGCTTGTTCGCAAGGCCGAGCGCAATCTCGAACCCAACGGACTTTTTCGACGCAGCCGCCGGAAAGCCAAACGAACAGGTCAAGAGCAGGCATCGCCTGCCGCTACAGCCGCCGCTGCCAAGGGCGACGCTCAGCGCGGCCGCGTCAAGCGCCTGCAACACATCGAGGCGCAGCCGCAGACCGACGTCGCGCCGCAAGCGTTTTTTCCCCCGGTGCCAGACGAGACCATGCGCGAGCCGAAGCCGCCAAGTTACCCTGGTGCATCAATCGATATGCCTTATGTTGAGGAACAAAGTCCGCATTCTGACCGGTTCACGGGCAGCTTTTCGGCGACTCCGCCGAACGGCCACTACCCACATATCGCTGACCAGCAAATGGGCGCTGACCTCCAGATGTTCGCGCAACCAGCCATGTTCGGCGATTTGCCCGATTTTGTGCGCAACCCTATTGCCGATCCCGCGCATATGGCTCCCCACCTGCCGGACGCCGCCGCATTCCCAGGACAGTTCGCAGGTTCGTTTGGCGGGGCACCGCCGCGCGCATTCGATCCTACCGCCCCAACGGTTAGGCATGGGTTCGGAAGCCCACACCACCCGGTGGCCGTTGACGCCGATGCCATGGCGATCCTCAGCGCGGCCATGAGCGGCGTGCCAGAGCAAGCGGCGACATCGAACGGGTATTGGAACCGGAACGGCACCGAGGCTCCTAGCACCGGAGCCCCTGGCACTGCGGCGAACGGCCAGATTGCGAACGCTCTGGGCGCGCTTGGTCCAGTGGGCGCCGCTCACGGTGCCGTGCCCCGTTCTGTGCCAGTCAGAGCGGCTGCTGCACCGCCAAGGGTTCGACCGGCGCGGCCGCCGCCTGATCTATCGAAACTGCCGCCGGGGCTCGCCGCCAGCTTGGCGAAGCTGGCCAACACACATCAATCCACCGCCAATCCGCTGGCCGGGCAGACCCGTCCCGAAGCGCGCCCATCTAGTTTTCCATCGCTCAGCACTGTGATCCCCGATAAAGAGTGATTTCAATCGACCGGCCGACGGTTTCACTATCCATCCACCTGTGGCCGTCGTCCCGGCCGAACTTCAACGCGCGAGTGTCGCCCAAATGAACGCCCCGGCAAAGCTGACGATCGTCGAGAACTTTATTGGCGGCGCGCGGCGGCCGGTAACGGGTGGGCGTTATCAGGACGTTTATAATCCAGCGACCGGCGCGGTATCTGGCCAAGTCGGCCTCTCGGACCCGAGCGATGTCGATGCCGCCGTTGCCGCAGCCAAAGCGGCGTTTCCGGCCTGGGCCGATGTTCCGCCGATCCGGCGCGCACGGCTGATGAACCGCTTCCTCGGGCTGATGAACGAGCACAAGGAAGAGCTTGCGCGGGCCACTACCGCCGAGCACGGAAAGGTGATCACGGATGCTCGCGGCGAGGTCGAGCGCGGGATCGATATCGTCGAATTCGCGTGCGGTATCCCGCAACTCCTGAAAGGTGACTTTACCGATCAGGTTTCGACGGGGATCGACAACTGGACGCTGCGCCAGCCGCTCGGTGTCGTTGCCGGGATTACGCCGTTCAACTTCCCGGTGATGGTGCCGGCGTGGATGTATCCGGTCGCGATCGCGGCGGGTAACACCTTCATCTTAAAGCCTTCGCCGATCGACCCGACGCCGTCGTTGATCGTCGCGGAGTTGATGAAGCAGGCTGGCTTTCCCGATGGCGTGTTCAACGTGGTGCAGGGCGACAAGGCCGCCGTTGATGCGATCCTTACCCATCCAGATGTCGCAGCGGCGTCGTTCGTCGGCTCGACGCCGATCGCCAACTACGTTTATGAAACCGGCGCGCGTCACGGCAAGCGCATCCAGGCACTAGGTGGGGCCAAAAACCACCTTGTGGTCATGCCCGACGCCGATATCGACAAAGCGGTCGATGCGCTTATGGGAGCCGCCTACGGCTCGGCTGGCGAGCGCTGTATGGCGATCTCGGTCGCGCTGCTGGTCGGCGATGCCGGCGACAAGGTCATCGCGCGTCTGAGCGAACGGGCGCGGTCGTTACGGATCGAGAACGGCGCGCTCGAAACCGCCGAAATGGGTCCGATCGTGTCTTCGGCGGCTCGGGAGCGGATCCGCGGCTACATCGATACCGGCATTGCTGAAGGTGCGACGCTGATCGTCGATGGGCGCAAACAGGTGGTGCCTGGCTTCGAGGACGGGTTCTTCCTCGGCGCGACCTTGTTCGACGATGTGACGCCGACGATGACGATCTACCGGGAAGAGATTTTCGGGCCGGTGCTTTCGTGCGTCCGCGTCAAGGATTTCGAAGAGGCGCTCCACCTCGTCAACACGCACGAATTTGGCAACGGTGTCTCGTGCTTCACGCAGGACGGCAACGTTGCCCGCGAGTTCGGGCGGCGTGTGCAAGCAGGTATGGTCGGCATCAACGTGCCTATCCCGGTGCCGATGGCGTGGCATGGATTTGGTGGCTGGAAGAAGAGCCTGTTCGGCGACACGCACGCGTATGGTGAAGAGGGCGTTCGGTTTTATACGAAGCAGAAATCGATCATGCAGCGCTGGTCGCAGAGCATCGGCAAGGGCGCCGAGTTCGCGATGCCCGTTGCGAAGTAGACTAGGCTTGGCCGTCAGTCCCAGCTGATCTTGCCCTGGCGCAATTTCTTGACGGTGCCGCGTTTGGTTTTTTGGTCGGCTCGCTTGGCGCGTGACGACCGCGATGGCTTGGTCGCGATGCGCGGGATGGGTGGGATCGCCGCTTCGCGAATCAGCTCGAACAGGCGTTCCTTCGCATCATCGCGATTGCGCTCTTGCGTGCGAAAGCGGTTGGCTTGGATGACGAGGACGCCGTCGTCGGTCAGCCGCCGACCGGCCAGCCGCGCCAGGCGTTCTTTTACCGACGCCGTGAGCGAGGGCGAGGCGGCGAGGTTGAAGCGGAGTTCAACGGCGGTTGCCACCTTGTTGACATTCTGACCGCCTGGTCCCGACGAGCGCACGAAGCGCTCCTCCAGTTCATCTTCCAGTAGAGTGATACGGTCGGTTACGCGCCACATTGGTCGTCGTCCTGGGCGATGCCGGGATCTCCGTTTCCGGGGGCCGGCAAGTTCCAATAGTCACCGCGGAAATAAAGCAACGGCTTGAGGTCGGCGCGGAACTCGCCGCCAACGACGCGTCCGATGAAGATCGAATGGGTCTGGAACGTGTGCTGTTCAGCGAGTTCGCAGTCGAGGCAGGCGAGAGCGTCCGAGAGGATCGGGCTGCCGGTCTTCATCGTTCGCCACGCGAGACCAGAGAACCTGGCTTCGCCGGAAAGGCCGGTTTTGCCAGCAAACAGCTCAGCCACGGATTGTTGAACTTCAGACAGCAGATTGACGCTGAAGGCGCTGGCCCGGACGATTTCGTCGTGCGCTCCCGACGAGCGGTTGACGCACGCGAGCAGGGTTGGCGGGCTGTCGGAGAGAGAAGCGACGGCGGTCGCCGTCAATCCGGCGCGTTGACCGGCCGCACCGCAGGCGATGACCGTTACCGCGCCAGCCTGATGGCGCATGATCGCCCGGTACTCATCCTTGATCATAGCGGTCCTTAATGATGGCCGACGACGGCGGCACGCCGGTGGGCTCTGGTTGCGAGGGCCGCCTGAGGGTCGGCCGTATTGCGCCTCCTATACGCGCTTTGCCGGGCCATTGGGCCATGTCGAGGCAAATAACCGGGATGACCGTAAATCGCGGATGATCTCGCGGGCAGCATTGCGCCCCGGCACGCCGGTGACGCCCCCGCCGGGATGGGCGCCTGATCCACACAAGTAAAGACCTGGAACCGGCATTCGGTAGGCGGCATGACCGAGGACGGGCCGGGCCGAGAACAGTTGGTCGAGCGTCAGTTGTCCGTGGAAGATGTCGCCGTCGAGCAGGCCGTACCGGTGTTCGAGATCGAGCGGGGACAGCACTTGGCGGGCCAGGATGCTCGATGCGAAGTTCGGCGCGTGTTCTGTGACCGTCGCAATCGCGAGGTCGGCAAACTCGGGCGCGGCATCGTCCCAGCTTCGGCCACATGGCAGGTGCGGTGCGACGTGTTGGACGAACAAACTTGCGACGTGGCGGCCTGCGGGGGCGAGTGACGGGTCGATCGTCGACGGGATCAGGATTTCGACAACGGGCTGGCGCGCCCATCCATGTTGGCGGGCGTCGGTAAACGAACGGTCGAGATAGTTGAGCGTCGGGCCGATGACGATCCCTGCCCCGTGGTGGGGCGCTTGCGCCAAGCCCGGTCGGCAGCGGAAATTGGGCAATTCTGACAGCGCGACGTTCATACGGAAAACGCCAGAGCCGGATTTTAGGCTGGTGAAGCGGGCCCTCAGCGTAGGCTCGACCGCATCTGGCGCAACGAGATCGCGGAACAGCAGTTTTGGCCCCACGCCGGAGACGACACAGTGCGCGGTGATCACCTCGCCGGTGTCGAGTTCGACGCCGGTTGCCCGGCCATCGCGGACGATGACGCGGCGGACGGCAGTTCCGGTCCTGATGGTAGCACTCGCTGCTTCGGCGCTGGCTTGGAGCGCTGCCGAAATCGCCCCCATGCCACCAACGGCGTGGCCCCAAACGCCCGTCTTGCCGTTCACTTCGCCGAAACAGTGGTGCAGCAGCACGTAAGCGGTGCCGGGCGTGTATGGCGAGGCGTAAGCGCCGACGATACCGTCGAACGCGAATGCGCCTTTGACGATCTCGCTGTCGAACCACGCCGACAGAAAGTCGGCTGCACTTTTTGTAAACAGATCGATCAGCAGTCGCTGGTCGGCGAGCGGAACGCGCAACAACGGCCGCGCGATGGCGCCGGTGCGCAACAGCTCAAGCCAGCCAGCCCCGGCATTGGGCGGTGTTTCTAGCACCAAGCCGCGTAGCACGCAGGCTGCCCGCTCCAAGGCCGCGTCGTAATCTTGAAGCCGCGCCGCGTCGGCCGTCGAAAACGCGGCGATGGCCTGCTGGCGACCGGCGAGGCCGTAGGGCATCAGCAGGCCGCGACTGCCGTCGATCGGCCAGAAGTTGGCCACCGGACGCTCGATGATCGACAAGCCGAACCGGGCCAGTTCCAGGTCGGCGATGACGCGCGGGTTCAGCAGGCTGACCGCATAACTGGCGACGGAGTTTCTGAAGCCTGGGTGGAATTCTTCCGTCGTTGCAGCGCCACCGGCGACCGCGTTCTTTTCAACGACGAGCACGTGTTGTCCGGCGCGCGCCAGATAGGCCGCGCAGGTAAGACCGTTGTGCCCACCACCAATGATGATGGCGTCGAGTAAGCGCGTTGTTCGGGGTGTTGCCATGGATCGCATGTGCCGGACTTCGCCGAACGAAGCAATGTGGCCAGAGCGATCTCGATCGCGAACGATCGTCGGCTAATGAAGCAAGTCTCGCAGAGGGGGCGACGGGCCGGTCGACCGGGGTGCCACGTGTTGCGGGGCAGTTTGGCGTTCAAATTTATGGGGCAGTAACGATGATTATAATCGGAACAATGTGTCGCCGCGCGTTCAAGATTTTATAACCCTTGTCTGTACAGTCTAAGATTCGATTGTTGATTCGACGCGCGCGAGAGGAACGGCTCCATGGCGGTCACAGGCCTTCTTGAAACACAAGTTTCGTCGTCCGAGCCGATTTCGCAATCAAAGTCCGATCGCAAGATCGCGATGGCTGGTTTGGTCACGACCGTAATGGTTCCGGCACTGTTTTGGCCCTTTGCCGCGTGGGCTATCGCCAGCTTTACCGGCGTTACGGTGACAGCAACCCTGCTGCTGGCCCTCGGCGCCACGATCGCCGGGTTTTTGACCGTGGTTTGCGGTGCTTTGCTGATGAGGGGCTGACGGGGCCTGCGGCCGTTCGGCAGTTGTTCAACCCCAGCGGCAGACCTGCTTGCGGCACGGTCCGGTCGAACCTGCGATCGAGCACTTCGCTGGCTCGAACGAGCACGTACGACACGAGTACGACGATACGCACCCGCGGAAGCTACCACCGCGATCGAACCGGCAGTTGCGGATTGTCTGGCAATTGCGCTGAGGCTCGACGCTTTGAGCCAGCGCTTCCACGGGCGGTACCGCGAGCCAAGCCCCTGTCAGTGCCAGAGCGATTGCCAGACATGGCAACCACGATCGTCCAGACGTCAGGCGCGCAGTGGTCATGTCACACTCCGTTACCGAGATTACATGTTTTGCCACGTCAGTGCCGTTCAGGCAAAGCAACGGCGGTGGGGATCGATCTTGCCGGAATGGTGTGGTCAGCACGCCACGTCGGGATCGCTGGCGATGAGCCTTGCGCCTTCGCCAGAACGGGGACACAACGGGACCACCGGTCTGGGGTTCAATGGCCGGGCCTAGCGCGCCATGATGCGAACGAACCGCTGGCGAACACCGCCTGAAGCAACTTCGGCATGAAGCCATGACCATCGCACGATTTGAAACACCGCTCGACAATGCGCCGCACATTCTGCTGGTCGACGACGACCAGCGAATCCGCGACCTGCTGGCACGCTACCTGTCCGAGAACGGCTTCCGCGTCACGTCTGCGGCCGACGCCGCTGCGGCGCGGGCAGCCCTGCGGGGCTTGTCGTTCGACCTGATCCTGCTCGATGTGATGATGCCGGGAGAAAGCGGCCTGGAGCTTGCTCGCGATCTCAAAGCGACACGGCCGATCCCGATCTGCATGCTGACGGCGCGATCGGAGACCGAACACCGGATCGAAGGGCTCGAGGCCGGAGTCGACGACTACATGCCGAAGCCCTACGAGCCCCGCGAATTGCTGCTGCGCATTCGCAACATCTTGCGCCGCAGTGAACCGAGTGGCGGCAATCGCGAGGAAATCCGCCTCGGGCCGTTGACGTTCCACATTGGCCGCGGCGAGTTGAAGCGTGACGATGCTTCGGTCAAACTGACGGAGCGCGAACGGGATCTGTTGCGCCAATTCGCCCAGCGTCGCGGTCTGCCGATCCAACGTCATGAATTGGCGTCGGAGGGGGAAACCGGCAGCGAGCGTGCGGTTGATGTGCAGATCAACCGGTTGCGCCGGAAAATCGAAGCGGATCCGGCCAATCCGGTCTATCTTCAGACGGTCCGTGGCAAAGGCTACATCCTCTGTACGGACTGACATTACCGAGTTCATTGGCAACGATGGCGATCACTCGCGACGTACTCTCACCAACGCCGAGCGTGCCGATGCCGCGGACCGTCCGGCAGCGGCTGGCGTCGGCGGCTGGCGCCGGGCTGGAGCGCGTTGCCTCGCTGGCGTGGGACCTGCTGCCGAAGGGTCTTTATTCCCGCGCACTTATCATCATCATCGCGCCGATCGTGCTGGTCGGGGCGGTCGTGACCTACGCGTTCATGCAGCGCCATTGGCACGAGGTGAACGAAAAGCTGTCCGAGCAGACCGCCCGCAGTATCGCGGCTATGATCGACGTCTACGACAACGAGAGAGAGAAAAGCGACCACTCGCGCTTGGTCCAGCTTGCCCGGGACCGGCTCAACCTATCGATGCAGATCCTGCCGCGCACCGAGCTTCCGCCGCCGGCGCCGAAGCCGTTCTTCAGCCAGCTCGACAGGACGCTGACGCGGCAAGTGCAAAAGCAGATCGGCCTGCCGTTTTGGATCGATACCCTCGGCCAATCGAGCCACGTCGAAATTCGCATACTCCACGATGACGCGATCCTGCGCTTTGTCGTAACGCGCAACCAGACCTCGGCGTCCAACTCACACATCTTCCTGCTGTGGATGGTCGGCTCGTCGGTGATCTGTCTGGCGGTCTCGATTCTGTTCCTCCGCAATCAGATCAAGCCGATCTTGCGACTTGCCGAGGCGGCGGATGCGCTCGGCAAAGGCCGGCCGATACCAGCCGATTTCCGCCCGCGTGGTGCGCGCGAAGTGCGGCAGGCGGCGCATGCTTTCATCGAAATGAGCGACCGTATCCGAACCCATGTCGACCAGCGAACCGCGATGCTGGCTGGCGTTTCGCACGACTTGCGGACCGTGTTGACCCGCTTCAAGCTCGAGCTGGCGTTGATGGGAAATACGCCGGAAGCCATGTCGATGGCAGCCAACGTCAACGAGATGCAGCACATGCTGGAAGACTATCTCGCGTTCGCCCGCGGCGACGGTGGCGAGGAGGCAAAGCCGACCAACGTGCGCGAGCTGCTGGAAGAGATCGTCGATGAGGCTATGGTCTACGGCAAGCCAATCACGCTGAAGTTCCGCAAGCGACGTAGTGATGTCGTGCTGCCGCTGAAGCGCAATGCATTCAAGCGGGCAGTGACAAACCTCGTTTCGAATTCGGTTCGCTACGGCGACGAAATCGTGCTGCGGGCGGCGACCGAAAGCGAATGGCTGCGCGTTGAAATCGATGACGATGGTCCTGGTATCCCGGCCAAGGAGCGCGAGAATGTGTTCCGGCCGTTCTATCGGATCGACGAAGCACGCAACCAGGATACCGGCCATTCGGGTCTTGGATTGGCAATCGCGCGGGATATCGCAAAGAGCCATGGCGGCGACATCACGCTCGGCCAGAGTTCGATGGGTGGGTTGCGCGCCATTATCCGGGTGCCGTTATGACGAAAGACAAAAGCATGCCGGGCAGGATGGGGAACGACGACGGCCTGTTCGCCGAGCCGGTCGATGGCGATATCGACGAAACCATCGCCGACCGCATCGAGCTTGGCCGCATGACGCTCGGCGCGTTGCACGGCGACAGTGGGCTTGGCTACGTCGAGCGCCTCGCCCGCAGTTGCCCGGAGATGGCCGACCTGCTGCTCGCCTTTCCGTATGGCTCGCTCTACGCCCGGCCGGGCCTCGATATCCGCGGCCGCCAGATTGCCACGATCGCTGCGCTGACGACGCTGGGGGATTGCGAGCATGAGCTTGTCATCCACATTCGCAGCTCTCTGCGGGCGGGGCTGACTCGCGAGGAAATCATCGAGATCATCTTGCAGATGGCCGCTTATGCCGGGTTCCCGCGCGCGCTGGCGGCGATCAAGGCAGCGGCGCTGGCGTTTGCCGCCGCCGAAGACGATGGGTCGGCAGATGCGACACCCAGGTCCGGGACGCCCAGGTCCGGGCCGTGAACTATCGCCACGCCTATCACGCCGGCAATTTTGCCGACGTGCTGAAGCACGCTGCTTTCGCCCTCGTGATCGAGCACCTGAAGCTCAAGCCCACACCTTTCCGGGTGATCGACACGCATGCCGGCCGTGGCCGCTATGACCTCAGCGCAACCGAGGCGATGAAGACCGGGGAATGGACCGGCGGTATCGGCCGGCTGCTGTCCGCACCGGTCCCCGACGACATCGTTCCGCTGCTGGCACCTTATTTGTCCGCCATCGAAGCTGCCGGCGGACACGCGCGCATGGCGGACTCCGGCGTTTATCCCGGCAGCCCAATGATCGCGGCGCACCTAATGCGTCCCACCGACCGGTTGGTCGCCAACGAACTCCACGGTGAAGATTGTGCGGCGCTCGAAGCCGTGTTTGCTGGCGACCGCCGCGTTAAAGTAACGACCGCCGACGCCTGGAGCACGATACGAGCGCACCTCCCGCCGCCGGAGCGGCGAGGCGTCATACTCATCGATCCGCCGTTCGAGGAACCCGGCGAGTTCGGCCGCATCGTCCAAGGATTGTCCGACGCACTGCGTCGCTTCAAAACCGGGATCGTGATGGTCTGGTATCCGATCAAGGACGAACGTCTCGTCAGCCAGTTCCGTGCCGAGATCGAAGGCGCTGGCTACGACAAGGTGCTCGACGTCGAACTTAGGGTCAAATCAACCGAAGTGGCGGGATTGGTCGGGTGCGGGGTGATCATTGCCAACCCGCCGTTCGGCCTCGATGCCAAGCTTGACGTGCTCGTGGCCTTTCTGGCGGCGCGGCTGGGCCGTGACGAAACGGCATCGGCGGGCACGACGTGGCTGGCCCGCGAGCGCGCCAACTGAAGGTCGTCGTCACGACCCCGCTTCGTCCTCATCAATGGTGGCGTCTCAGCCACGGTGATGTTGCAAACACAAGGGGCGGCAGGCGGGTCCAGATCGCCGAGCCATTCTGTTTCGTGTTAACTGTTTTTCCGGGCAGAGACCCACGGCCATTAACGGCCGTCCAATTCGACAGGAGATTGAGATGATCCGTATAGCTGTTCTCACAGCCGTTGCAGCGCTTGCCATGACGTCGACCGCCCAAGCCGGCAAGTGCGTCGTCACGACCGCAACCGGCATCGGCGCGACGAAGGAAATCGCTGGCGATCTTGCCAAGATGTCGCTTGCCAGCGCCATTTCGGCGTCGGGTAACAAGGCCAAGGGCAAAGTCTCGGTCAAGAACGAAGGCGCCTTCCCGCTGATCACGGCGAAGGCCTCGCAGCGCAACTGCAAGTAACGTCTCAGCGGTACAGGTGTGCGCTCGTGCCCATCTGTACCGGTCTCGTTCGCGGCACGGATGCCGGATCGGTGCTCATTTTTTTGGCGGCATCTGCTGCGTGGCACCACAGCCGTCACCGGAATGCGACAGCCGCCGCAGCAATTGTCTAGCGACAGGACAAGGATTGACGAAGTCGAAGCATTTTCGCGCTACGACGGAACCATGCGGAGTTATCGACCGCTCTTCTTTTATCGACGTCCTGGCTCGCTGGGACCCACGGAACCTCATGGAGACCCAGATTATGGTCCGGAATGCATTCGCCATCGCGCTCGTCGCGGCTCTCGCGCTGACCCCTGCCGTAGCGGACGCCCAACAGGCCAATAAGCGTTCGTCCTCCAAGGTGGAGCGTCGTGGCGGTTATTCCTACAATCAGGCCGACACGATCAATACGTATGGCGATACCCGCGGCCGGTTCGGCCGATCGGACAGCCTGCGCGATCCGAGCATCGATCGGCAGACGAATTTTGGTCCGTTCGACCACGGTTTCTTTTTTGACTCCGGCGTTGGCCCGCGCGGCGGCAACTCGCCCTATCTGAACTGATCGGCGGCCGTTCCGCGCCAGCTATACTCGGATTATACAGGACGGCCTGCCAGCGCGTGAACTGGTGATACCGATCTGCTGCTTGGTTTCAAAAGGCTTCTGAGCTGTGGGACGGCACTGGAAAACGGCTGTTGATCCGGCTAATGTCCTGTTAAGCAGTTATCGTTTTTCAACTCGTCCGAGGGCCGCAGATGCGCATTTCCAAAACGACCACCCGGTTTGCTTCCGCGTTGGTCATTGCTTTGATGGCGGCCGAGCCGTCATCGGCTGCGTGTACGCGGTTGGCGTTCTCGGTGAACGATTACGGCAAAGACGGCCCGATCAAAGACGCGAAAAAGCTTCTCGACACCTACATCGCGAAGTGGACGGCTGAACGCGGGATCAAGACGTACCGCACGGGCAAGAAGGACGTGAACTGCGAGCTGTTCTTGGACGTGATCGTATTCGACGAACACACCTGCAAGGCCGAGGCAACGGTTTGCTGGGACGGGCCACCCGTTGCTGGACCGATCCAAGCTGCGACACCGTCCCCGGCTCAGGCCACACCTGCAGCGCAGCCGGGCGTCGCGATCAAGAAACCAGCAACGCCTCGCCCGGTTACGGCGGCGGCGCCTGTGGCCAGCAAACCAGCGGTAATTGAGACCGGTACGGTGTCTGGTGTAGCGATAGTGCCGACCGCGCCCGTTGCGAGCCCGAAAGCTTCGCCGCCGGCCGACACGACGGCGCCCGTAAAGCCGATCGTCGCGGCTCCAGCACCCAAGGTCGAGTCGGCTACCGTAAAGGCCGCAGATCAGGTGACAGAACAGGCGCTTCAGGCAGCCCAGCGTGCTGCTGCTGCTGCCGAACGCGCTGCCGCTGCTGCCGAGCGTGCAGCCGCTGCGGCCGCCGCAGCCGAACGAGGCCCGGTCAAGGCTCAGTAAATGGGCGGCAGTTTCGTCCATCAGGCATTTTCGGGTCGCGGTTTAGCGGCCCGTCATGTGGCCGGAGATCTGCGATCGGCTGGCTCGATCGCCAGCTTCGCTGTTAATTGTGTCAGCGCTACTCGACTGAGCTCTACTCGGGCGCGGCCTCTTTACTTTTGAAATTGCAATACTGCGAAATCGTGCAGCGCCAGCACTCGGGCTTGCGCGCTTTGCACAGATAGCGCCCATGCAGGATCAACCAGTGGTGTGCGTGGAGGCCGTATTCGGGCGCTACAAGATCGAGCACATCGAGTTCGACGCCGTCGGGCGTTTTCGCTTTGGTGAAGCCGATGCGGTGTGAAACCCTGAACACGTGAGTGTCGACTGCCATGGTCGGCTCGCCAAACGCCGTGTTCAAGACGACGTTGGCGGTTTTCCGGCCAACGCCGGGCAATCGCTCGAGCGCGACGCGGTCGCGGGGAACTTCGCCGTTATGCTCGGCGATCAGCTGCTCTGACAGCGCGATCACGTTTTTGGCCTTGTTGCGGTAGAGGCCGATGGTTTTGATCGCCTCGCGCACGCCGTCTTCGCCGAGAGCGACCATCTTTTGAGGCGTGTCTGCAACCGCGAACAGAGGACGCGTAGCCTTGTTGACGCCAGCGTCGGTCGATTGCGCCGACAGCACCACTGCGACAAGTAGCGTATATGCGTTGACGTGTTCGAGTTCGCCTTGCGGATTAGGGCTCGCGCGCGCAAACTCGGCAAAAATGGCAGTGGCAACGTCTTTGGAAAACCGCGAGCGTCGGCGAGCTTTAGGTGTCTTTGACGGCTTGCGCGCGCTTGCGCGAGGCTTTGCCGAAGTGTGAGCCGTCATTCAGGCGTTTCCCCATCGGACACTGGTAACAGGTCAACGTGATGAATGAGAACGACGACGAAACGCAAGCCCGGATCGAGTTTGGTCGCGGCCTGTCCCGTCAGCTCGGTCGTAGCCGGGCTTTGACCGAGGTCGCCGACCGGAAACAGGGCCGGTACCGCTTCCGGCTGATCTCGTACCGGTCGCTCAGCCGCGCTGGGTTCCGGGCCTTGATGGCGGTGGTGATTGCCATTAATCTTGCCGTTGGCGGTGCGTTCTTGACGCTTGGCGCGTGGCCGGTCTTGGCGTTCTGCGGGCTCGACATCGCGCTGGTCTATGTGGCGTTCAAGCTCAATTATAAGTCGGGACTGTTGACAGAGACGATCGAGTTGTCGCCGGCTGCCATGACGCTGACGCGCGACCACCCGTCAGGCCGACGCGAGACGTTCGAGTTCAACCCGTATTGGGTTCGGATACGACTGAAAGAACAGGCCGATGGGCGAAACGCGCTGCAGCTTGCATCCCACGGCCAAGAGCTGCGATTTGCGAGCTTTTTGTCCGACGACGAACGCCGCGATCTCGCAGAGAACCTAACCGGCGCACTGCTGTGCGCGCGCGGTGCACGATCTGGCGCGTAATGCTGTTTTAAAGGTCCAAAGCCAGCATGCCGCGACGCTAATCCCCGCGGTCGGGGGACAACCGCGGGGTAACCACGTGGCGATACGGGGACGGAATAAGCGCCACGCGATAACGAAACGACCACATCTCGCCTGACTTCAAGCTTGTGGCCGAAACAGCCGTTCTACTTTGACGACGTTTTGGCTTCTTCTACCTTCCACGCTATCTGCAGCGGCGAGAACCTGATCACCCCGGGCTGGCGGGCCGGTAAGTTGTTGGTATTGATCGTCGCATAGCCGACGTCGGCGGCGACACCCGAAATGCGGATCCCCGAGTGCGAGCGCCATGTGAGCTTCTTCTCGTTGATCATCAGGCGGCCGTCGACCCAAACTCTCAATTGCCCGTCTTGGACGTTGGGTGTGTTCAAGACGATTTCCTGATCGATGCGAACCCAGCGGCCGCGGGGTAGTGAGAACTCTTTGGCCGCGATCCGGCGGCCGCCGTCGGCGATAGCCGGTTGCGACGTGTTCACGTCCATTTGGAATGCGCCATTGCCGACCCACATCGGCCGCGCGCCAAACCCGGCTTGTGTGGAGCTCGCGGTTTTCGAGAGGTCACCAAAGAGGCCGGGCAGAAAACCGCCCTGGCTAAAGCTGAACTCGCGGGGCAAGTTGAAGCTGTAGCTCAGGCACGCCGATTTGGCGGCCCCCATATTCGAGGGAGTCCAATTGAACGATACGGCTGGACCATTCTGCGCCGGCGATCCGACTTTAACGTCGAATGCCCAACCTTCCGGGCCATCGGATTTCGAGATCTAGCCGTTCTCCATAACACCGCGCTCGCCAAATCCAATGCGGGCTTGAAGTTCGGCAGGGACAAGCGGAGCGTTCTTCGAATTGAGGTACGAGAATTGGGTGTAGGCGGGATAGCTCGTCATGCAGGCGGGATTATCGCGCGTGCTCACGACTTCGGACACGACGTATACGCCGATCAGAACGATTACGACGCCGCCGAATGCGTTGACCTGATTTTCGAAACTCAGCTTCTCTAGCATACGCCTTTACCCCAACACACTTGCGGATCGCCCAGACTGACGACCCACCTTAGACGTTAGGTGATTTTGACTAACCGAACCTAAGGAACCTCTGAATAGCGCGATATTCGAGCGGGTTTTGACGATATCGAGCTGATTTCCCATTTCGTTCGCAGTATCAGGCACCTTCGGCGTCGCCGCGCGGGGCTTTCGCCCCGCATAGGCCTC